>Ga0335075_10000287_pt1 | contig 92640 bp, 80 predicted proteins | sample Lox_Sample_24_FD_206723 | JGI IMG/M metagenome (GOLD analysis project Ga0335075, IMG submission 206723) | Soil microbial communities from Loxahatchee National Wildlife Refuge, Florida, United States - Lox_Sample_2.4 | ecosystem: Environmental > Terrestrial > Soil > Wetlands | place: USA... | reverse complement strand
CCGTGTAGCTGACCGGCAGCCCCGAGCTGGCCGTCGCCGTCAGCCCGATCGGGCTCACCCCGTAAGTTACGCTGGGCAGCGCCGCGAAGGTGATCGTCTGCGTATTCTGCACCCCGGTACCGCTCAGGTTTACAGTTTGCGTCGATCCTGCGGTTCCGTTCGCGTTATCCGTAACCACCAGCGTCGCAGCAAGGCTGCCCACCGCTTGCGGCGCAAAGGATAGCGAGATAGTGCAGGTGTTGCTGCCGCTCGTCGAAGAAAGGCTCGCCGTGCATGTAGTCGCGTCGCTGAAGTCGCCCGGATTCGTGCCGCCGAGACCGATGTTGGTGATGGTCAGCGGTCCGGTTCCGCCGTTCGTCAGGGTGACCACCTGAGCTGCGCTCGTGGTGAGCACAGCCTGATTTGCGAACGAAAGCGTATTCGTACTCAGTGTTGCCAGGGGCACGCCAAGGCCTGTGCCGCTGAGAAGTACAGTCTGTGTGGCCCCGGTAACGCCATTGGCATTATCCGTCACGGTGAGCGTCGCGGACCGTGCCCCCGTGGCGGTGGGCGCAAACGTCACTGTGATGGAGCATTGTCCTTCGGCTGAGACGGAGGACCCGCAGTTGTTCTGCTCGGTAAAATCTCCGGAATTTGCGCCCGTGATCGTGATGCTGGTGATCGAAAGTGGACCAGTCCCTCCGTTGCTGAGCGTGATTGCGGAGCCCGTAACCGATGAATTCACCGGGGTGCTGCTGAAGACCTGGCTGGAGCTGGAAAGTGTGGCCTGGGGAATGCCGACGCCGGTTCCGCTCAGCGTGGCTGTCTGCGTGGAGCCGGAGACGCCATTCGCGTTGTCGGTCACGATGAGATTGCCGCTGAGAGCTCCGGCCGTCTGCGGATCGAAGGTCACTTCGATCGTGCAGGTCGACGATGCTGCCAGAGAGGTTCCGCAGTTATTTGTCTGGCTGAAGGACCCGCCAGACGCAACGATGCCGGCAATGTTCAGCACCCCGGTGCCGCCGTTGGTCAGAGTGACCGGCATCGGCGTGCTTGCCGAATTAACTGTCTGATTCGGGAAGGTGACCGATTCCTTGTTCAGAGTGGCCTGGGGAGTTCCCGTCCCGGTGCCAGTGACGCTCACCGTCTGCGTCGTGTTGGTCACGCCGCCCGAGTTATCTGTGATGGTGATCGTCGCGCCGCGACTCCCGCCAGCGCTCGGAGTAAACGTCACCGAGACCGAACAGCTCGCGTTCACGGCAACCGCCTGCCCGGTGCAGCCGTTGGAGACAATGTCAAACTCCGGAGAATCGCTCGAAACCACGCTCCCCATGTTCAGCACCGCGCTTCCGGAGTTCGTGACCGTGAAGTACTGCGAACCCGTAGTTGTGTTCAGCGGCTGCGAGCCGAAGTTGATGCTGGTGGGGAAGACCGTCGCCTGCGGGATAGGATTAATCCCGGTGCCGTTGAGCACGATGACCTGCGCGGCTCCGCTGGCCGGAGTGACCGTCACCGTGGCGGTGCGGGCGCCGGTGGAGGCTGCTGCAGGCGCGAACTGCACAGTGATCTCGCACGAACTTCTGGCGCCCAGGGTTCCGCCGCTCGAACCGCCGCAGGTGTCTATTTCGGTGAAATCAGTGGGGTTAGTCCCGCCCAGCAGGACGCTCTTCAGGGTCAAGCCGGAATTCGTTCCCTGGTTGGTCACGTACACCACCTGCGGATTGCTGGTGGTGCTAACCGCCTGGTTGCCGAAGTTCACCGCGGACTGCGAAACCGCGAGCTGCTGGCTCGACGCAAGCGCAGTGCCGGACAGCGTTACCGTATGCGGGTTGCCAGTGGCCGAGTCGGCGATGGTCAGCGTGCCTGTGATCGTGCCCGGGGTATCCGAAGCCTGAGGCGTGAACAGCACATAGAGGTAGCAGGTGCTGTTGGGCTGGATTTTCTGGCCGCTACACTCGTCGATATAGAACGTGAAATCTGCGCCACTCAACTTGTCAGTGCCGAACGTGACCGGGATGTTCCCCGTGTTCTGAACTGTAATCGTGACGTAGTTGCTCGAGTCCGTGATGCCGACAATCTGCGATTCAAACTGGGCATTCAGCGGATTCACGCTGATTGTGTTCACAGCGGCGATCGAATTCCCGCCAAGCGTGGCCGTGTAATTCGCTGTCGTCCCATCCGTAAAGGTCACCGGGAAGGTGATGCTGCCGGTTTTCGCGCCCGTGGTTGCGGGTATGAAGTATACTCTGACCGAACAGGTGCTTTTAGGCGTAATGGTTTGCCCGCTGCAGTCGTCGTACCCGCTGATCTGCACTCCAAACAGCGTGGTGCTTCCGGCGATGAAGTCTCCTGACGTGGATGTGCCGATGAACGTATCCACCCCTGTCAGGGTTCCCACCTTCAGATTCAGATTGCTTGTGTTTGAAAGGATGATGGAGGCGCTCTGGAGGTTGGATCCTGGATTCGCCGCAACCACGTCCGGGAAGGATGCGGTGGATGGCGAGACGCTCGCCGAATCCTGATCGCTCGTGGCCTGGCCGCTCAGCGTTGCGGTAAAGGTCGCTGTCGTGTTGTCCGCATACGTCACCGGGAAGGTGATGCTGCCCGACTTCGAGCCTGAAGTCGACGGGACGAACGCCACCGTGACAGAGCAACTGCCCGCCGGCTGGATTTGCTGCCCGCTGCATCCGTCATATCCGCCGGTACCGGAAACAGTCGAGAAGTCACCTGTCGTTGACGTTCCGACCGCCACGTCCGTGCCGCTCAGGGTTCCCATCGTCAGCGTTGTATTGCCGGAGTTCGTGAGCGTGACATACTGGGTGGGGTCCTGGTTGTTGTTGGAGCCAGCATTGAGAGGTTGCGGCGGGAAATCCAGCGCTTGCGGGTCGAGCGTCGCCGAGTCCACTGAGGCGGGAGCATAGCCTGCCAGCGCCACGGTGTACGTCTGGTTGTTCTGGTCGGTAAAAGTGAGGGTCCCGGTCCGATAGCCTGCAACCGAAGGTGCAAAGTTGACATAGACGTAGCACTCGCCTCCGGAGGCCCCGACCGATGTTCCGCTGCAAGAGTTGTGTCCAGCAGGGATCACGAAATCGCTGCTGCCGGCGGTGATCGTCGCCGACTGAACGGTCAGCGCGCTCGACCCATTGTTCTGGAAATAAACCAAATCGAAGCCGCTGAGCCCCGATGTCGTGCCGACCACCTGCTGGTTGAAGGCGAGAGTAGCAGGATAGATCTTCACCGCGGGCTCGGCCGCCGCGCCACTCCCGGCCAGCGCCATGGTCTGGGTTCCGGCCGAATCCGTCAGCGCGAGCGTGGCGCTTTCCGCGCCCGTCGTGCTCGGCGTGAAGTTCATGGCAAAGTAGCAGCTCGTGCCCGCCGCCAGCGAAGAAGTGAAGGAACACGTGTAATCGGTGGCTATCGTGAAGTCTGCGCCATTCGCCCCGCTAATGGCCGGGGCCGAGGTGAACGTCACCGGCTCAGTCCCGGTATTCCGAATATAGACCAGGAAATAGACAGGGGTGTCCGAGTAGCCGATCGTGGTGCCCTGCTGCGTCGTTCCGAAGTTGAAGGTGGTGGGGGTGATCCCGATGGCCTGGGTCGCGGCTTCCGCTGTGCCGCTGAGGTTGATCGTTAGGTTGCCGGAAGTGCTGCCCACAGTGGCAGATCCCGTCTCTGCCCCGCTCGCCTGCATCGGAGTGAAGTTGACGCCGAAGTAGCAGTACGATCCAGGATATACCGGATTTGATGGCGTGCATTCTTCGTACTGACTGGGCACGGCGAAATCCCCGGCAGGAGTTACGCTGTTGATTGTCACGGGAACGTTGCCGGTGTTGTACAGGTACTCGTATTGGATACTGCTCGTTGTTCCCTGCGCTTGCGTGTCGAAGACCAGGTCTCCAGGCTCGGGCGTCAGGCTGCCTGTTGCGGCAACGCCCGTGCCCACGATGTTGAACACCTGGGGGTTTCCGGTCAGCGCATCGATCAGGCTGATCGTGCCGGTGCGCATGCCGGTAGCCGTTGGCGCAAAGGTCACGGCCGCATAGCAGTAACCCGCATAGTTGTTCTGTGGACCGCTGGGGTCCAGGACGGCTTCCGAGCAATTCGTGTAGCTGATGTTGAAATCTCCGGTAATCAGCACGCGGTCGATCGTGAACGGATCGTTTCCGGTGTTATAGAAGTAGATATACTGCGTCGAGCTGGTGGTCCCGACCGGCTGAGCGGAAAAGACATAGTTGGGCGGGCTCGCCACCAGCGTCTGGACCGCTGCAAGACCGATGCCACTCAGGGAAATTGTCAATGGAGTTGACGAAGTGCTGTTGTTGATGGTCACCGTGCCGGTCTCAGCCGCGGCGGTGGAGGGCGTGAACGTGACGTACAAGTAGCAGTACGACTGCGGATCGATCTGAACAGCGGAGCTGACGCCGCATGAGCCGCTGGAAATCTGGAAGTCGCTGCTTCCCGTCTGGCCCGCGGTGCTGGCCGTCGCTGAGCTGACTGTCACCGGCACGTCCCCGGTGTTGTAAACATAAAAAGGCTGCGAGGTGCTCGTTGTGCCGACCAGCAGCGAGCCGAAGTTCAGGCTGTTGCTGGAGGGCGTCAGCACTCCCTCACTCGTGCCGCTGCCGACCACCCCGGTACCGCTCAAACTGACGTCCTGATAGCCGGATTCGGGGCTGTAAACGTAGAGATAGCCCGTGCGCAGACCCGCCTGTGTCGGCGTGAAGGTAACGGAAGCCTGACAGCTCTGTCCCGCGGGAAGACTCGCCGGACAGTCATTGACCTCCGTGTAGTCCGCTGCGCTGGAATAAATGTAGCTGGAGGAAATTGTCGCTGGCTGATCGCCGACATTAGTGATCGTCACCGTCTGCGGGCTGCTCGCGGTGGCAACCACCTGATCGGCAAACGAGAGCGCGCCCGGCGTTACGGTCAGATACTCCGTGTCGACTGCAGTGCCGCTGAGCGCGATGGTCACGGGGGAGTTGGGCGCGTCAGAGTTGATGGTGAGCGTGCCGGTCTGGGTGCCGCTTCCGGTCGGCATGAACGAGAGGCTCAGTGTGCACATGCCGCCCGCCGGAAGCTGCGCTGGGCAGTTATCCGATTCGGAGAACTGGCTGGAACTGAACTCGAAGGGAGTCTGCAGATTGATGGGAGCGCTGCCCAGGTTGCGGAGATTGACCGTCGGGAGCGTATATCCGTACTGGCTGGTACTGACGTTCACCGGCTGCTGACTGAAAGCAATGCTCGTTGGGTATGCAAGCGCGAGAGACACACTGGTGGGTGCGATTTTGGCGATGTACCCATATCCCGGTGAAGCGACCGGGATCGTCGCTGGCGCGTCGGCAGTACTGACCAGATTCATGCCCAGGTACGCGTTCCCTGCGCTGTCGACGGCTACGGCCGGCACCGACGGCGAATCGGCATACGGGTAGAAGTAGGCGGTGACGCCGCTCAGGTAGGTGGAGTAGACCGCACTGGCGCCGTTCCCGGCGAGCTCGATGAGAAACGCTGAGCCGTTGGTATTCGCAAAATTCTGAATGGGATTCGTGAGTGGCAGATCCGCCTCATCTGTGTGCCCAGCGATGGAGGCCGAACAGGCCGATGAGCATCCAGGCGGGATGGCAATACTGGTGGGGTCAAAGTTTGAGTTGCTGTCGTAGCCGCTGGGTCCGCTCAGAAACGTGGAGTAAAGCAGGGTGCTTCCGCCGGCGCTGAGATTGGCGGCAAAGCCCCCGGCATAGGTGGTCTGGTACGCGCCGGAGGTCGTGGGAAAGTCGTCCCCGCTGACATAGCCGGTCACGTAGGCCGTGCCCGAACCATCCACGGCGATGCTGTTTGCCTGGCCCGGCCCAAGATCCGCCGAATAGACCAGCCCCGTGCCGGCCGGATTTACCTCCGTAACGTACACCTGGGGGGAAGATGCATAGTAGCCTGTGTAAGCGAATGCCCCCGGCGTCACCGGGAACCCCGGGGAACTGTAGCCTGCCACATAGGCATCGCCCGAGCCGTCGACCGCTACGCTGTACTCATAAGCGTCAGTGTTCGGAGCGATGAGAGCGGTGGAATATACGAGCGACGCGGAACCGCTCAGGGTGGGATCGAATTTTGCCACGAAGCCAAAATATCCCTCGCTCGGCGACGGAGCGGATTCGTAAGCGCCGGAACTCGTGGGGAAGTTGGAGGAGTATCCGTCGCCCGCCACGTACGCATTGCCTTTGCTGTCGACCGTCACGGCATAGGCGGTATCGGACCCGCTGCTGCCGCCGAAATAGGTAGAGTAAGTCAGACCGGATCCGTCGGCCTTCAGCACGGAGAGAAACGGATTGTAGCCCGAGCTGTTCGGGGTAAGCTCGTAAGCGCCGGCAGTGGTGGGCAGTCCGGCGGTGGCAGTTCCGGTCACGTAGACATCATCGGACCCGTCAACAGCGATACTGTATGGATAACCGGTGAAGGAGGACCCAACGGTGACATCAAGGAGCACATTCCCATTGGGATCCAGTTTTTCGATGGAGAAAGGCTCAGCCCTGGCGATGAACACATTGCCCTGGGGATCGGCTGTCATGGCTTCAAGGTAGGGCGAGGAGCCCGAAAAATATTCGCCATACGCCAGCACCGGGTCGATGACCAGGGGGCGGTGCCGGTCGTAACGGCCGAGGGCAAAAGTGACCCTTGTGATGGCCGGGCCGGCGCGCGTCTCCCTTGCGATCCGATAGCTCGCGGCCACTTCCTGGTGTGCTCCGTCCGCTGATAGCTGATAAGCAGCCGGTTTAAGGAGGCGCAATGCGTGGCCTCGTACCTGCAGCAAAAGATTGCCGTCCCTGTCGATGCTCACCCGATCGAGCCCGCTCAGCGCCAGGGCGATTTCGCCTGGCTTGGCTCCCGCAGCCAGGCTGAAGTCATATTCCAGCCACCCCTCGCGCCCGTAATAAGCGAGGTTGATGCCTGGATAAATTCCGGAATAGCTGACGCGCTCGTAACTGGGGACTTTGCTGATCCACGTCTTCGGATCTCCTGTGGGTAGGAAGCTGTTCATCTGAGGCAGAATGCCGCTGCTCGCGACTCCGGCGCCGGCGTTTGCATTCAGCCACTCCATCGTGACCGCCGAGCCAGCCGGTGTGGAATCGGGTGGGAGCATTTTCCGTTGTGAGGCAGACTGTACCCTGAAGAGGGAGATAATAGCGCGCGTCGACTGAAGCTCGACCTCATATCCCTGCCCCTTGGCCGTGTACAAAACGTCTTTTCCGCTTTGGCCGCGATTGGGCACGAATGCCAGCGAAGGATGTCGCAGGGCAATGACGGCACGATTTTCTCCCGAATCTCCTGTTGTCTGTGCCTGGAGAACGCTGTCCGGCGAGAGGAAAGCGAAAACGACAGCGGCATGCAGGATTATTGCAATCGCGCGAGAGCCGCGCAGAAAACCACTAACGAAGGAGGTATTCGCACCGCCCACAGCAGATGCTTGCATGGCTATATGACCGTCCGTTCCGAATTTGGAACCAAGTCAGAAAAGGAACCGATCAAGCTGGGGGGACCGGCTTGTGGGACGGACATCCGTCCCGAAAAATTATGTGTACCTCGTACACTGGTGTGCTCAGCACCTGATCAGCGAGCGACCGTGGCGCAGAGTTTTGCATCCGCCAATCGAAATGTCAAGTAAAAAAAGAAATGTCATATCAGGAGGGACAAGGATGCCGTCGTCAGATACGATGACGGCGTCTTGTCCGCAGGGGGTGGTGTTTTGCTATCTTCCAGCAGCCACGGAGTAATTATGTGCACTGTTTCCGGGCCAGGGGCAGCGCCGGGCTGGTATGTATTTTTCGGCGGCCGGTTAATCCTGTGGTAATTCCCGAGAAATGGCTCGCAAAGCATGTGGTTTCTTGCTCCTGATGTCGCAAAACGGAGTGCCAGCGGAGCGCCGATTAACTGCGCTGGGCATTCACGTTATACGAATCGACAAGTAACGGATGAGTTAGCCGGCTTCTGTTCTGCCGCCACCCCTGAGGCCGATCGCCGTTGGGGAGCGCTTTTGCCTGACTGAGGGAACGGGAGATGCGTTCGGAAAGGAGCTGTGCCGGCGGCAGGTTCTATGCTCTCCTCACCGGCCGATGTCGGCTCCTCGAGGATCCGTCGGATAGTACATCGCCACATTGGTTAAAAGCTTTGATCCGACTGCCGTAAACATAGTACGATCCGGAATTACGACCACGGTCGAATGCTCAGCGAATTGCGAGCGAGGGCTTCGACTGGTTTGTGCTTCCCGGCGAGATGGACGCCTGGTGGCATATCGCATTACGATGTCAGGAACAGAATAATTATGCCAAGGTCAGGACAGCATCAGGCAGCGTTTGTGGCTCTTTGGGTAAGTTCCGTGGTTATCGGCTGGCATTTATTGGTCAGCACGTTTGCGCTTGCCCTGCAGAATGATGAATACACTTATATTTTTATGATTTTCCCCATCAGCGTGACTTTGATCTGCCGAGAATGGCGAACGCTCGAGTCCAGGATCAGCTTCGATGGCGTCGGTTTGGTTTTGCTTGCGCTCGCGATTGTCGCCGGGTTCGGGCCATTGCATGCCGCTGCTTTCGCTCCCGATATGAGGCTCTCCGTCGGCATGTTTGCGCTCGTTCTGTGCTGGATCGCAAGTTTTGTTCTGTGTTTCGGGCGTCGTGCCGCGTGGTCGGTCCTGTTTGCGCTGCTTTTCCTCTTTGCGCTGATTCCGCTGCCGCAACAGCTTCTGAGCAGTCTCATAACCCAGCTCCAGTGGGGATCTGCATGGACGGCGCACGGCCTCTTCGTTTTGTTCCGGGTTCCTGTCACCCAGCAGGGTATCCTGCTGACCATCCCGGGGCTGACGGTAGAGGTGGCTCAGGAGTGCAGCAGCATTCGATCGAGCTCGATACTGCTTGTTACAGCCATCGTGCTGGCCCAGTGGCTTCTGCGCTCGCCATCGCGAAGGGCGCTGGTTGTCGCTTTGTCCGTTCCCTTATCGATAGCAAAGAACGGGTTGCGAATTTTCGCCATCGCCATGCTGGGGACCCATGTCGATCCGGCCTTCCTGACAGGAAATCTTCATCGTCATGGCGGAATCGTCTTCTTCGTAATTGCCCTGCTCGTCATTTTCGCATTGCTCTCGCTCCTGAAGAAGAGCGAACATCCTTCGCCGGCTTCGGATGCGAAGCTGGCGAGCGCCAACTCGACGGCAGGCTGAATTGCCGCGCCGGAGTGCAATTTACCTGTCCGGTAAATACCCCCTGATCGACGCCGAGGGACGAGCCCATGCTTATCCGAAGCCGCCGCTCCTCGGCGGGTGGGAAGTAAACTCCCAGGACCGCATGCGGACTGGAGCGTACCAGCCAAATTTCCTCATCCAGCCTCAGATCGGAGGTTCCGGGCGGGTCAGTAATGATAAACGTTAGCTTCCTTCTGTCGGAACTGGCCGTGCGAAAGAAAGAGCCTTCCGAGATCCGGCTGTGCTGGCCAGTTTCGACAGGTTCGTTTGAAGTGAGCCGCTGTGGTAGTCGGCGGGCGCGGTGATTAACCACATAGGGGATGTCAATCGTGTCACGAAACTTCTGGCGAAAGTACGGAGATCAGAACAACGGCTGGTGTTCCGTCGCGTCGATGAGCACTCTGGGTCGCGGCGAGCTGGCGGCCATCCGCTGCGCTACACTAACAACCTCACTGGTACAAAAGATCGGGCAGGCTAGCTTCCCTGCCCCGGTTTAGGATTGCCGCACCCAGCAGTCCCTGACCGTCTCGCCACAGAACAAAGGCTTAGGTGAGTGAATCTGCTGTATTTGGGCATTCCGCCAGTGGATGTGATCGCGGGAATGGGCCGTTCCCCACGAAGCGGGTTCTTCGGCGGCGTCCATGTCCGACGGCCGCTGTTCTGAGCCAGGAGTGGAGCGGGGCCGAAGCGCGCAGCACCCGGTCAGCAGGAAGTGAAGCGTTCGCAATTACTCCGCGACACCATCGTTGACCTGGTCCGCGACCATCTCGAGAGACCCCTGCTCACTGAAAACCATGCCATGAAACCGGAGAACCTGACCCGGTTTCGCAGGAGTGGAATTCAGAAGGAGCGTCTGGCTGCTTCCATAGACTTCCAGGGTCACGCCGCCATGGGTGGCGCTGAGCGGATCGTAGGAAGCCAGACTCACCTCATACACCTGAAAGCCGTTGTTGCTGCTCAATGAATCGACGGTCCCGTCGACCGTTTGCGGAAGCAGCGTCATGGTGGTGGCGGTGGGATAGGGCCCGGAGAGAGGGATGGACTGAGAGGTCACAGCGACATTCTGACCGGCCACGATGCTGGTGCTGTCGAAAACGGGAGTGAACGGAAGACCATCCGGCGCCTGAAATCCGCCGTACAGGCGAAACTGCGTGTTCCCCGTAAACTGAAGAGCCATGCCGCCGGAACGGAAGGAGGAAAAATCCTGCCCCTGCTCGCGTTCGCCCACGAGGTTGAAGATGCCGGCGGATGGATCAATGTTAAACACGGGTCCTGTGACCAGATCGCGGGCGGTCGGATCCGGCACCTCCACGCGGGTGGCGAGCAAGGTGCCATCCGCCTGTATCGCAACACCGATATCCGCAAACATGCCGCCAGACAGGGAGTCGTACCCGTTCACTCCCTGCCAGGCGGTATTGCCGTCCGACGCGATCGTCAGCGCCGTGCCGGTTGGCAGGTTCAGCACCAGGCTGTTTTGTCCGGAAGCTGAAGCCGCAAGAGAAGCAATTCGGCCGAAGGCATTGACCTGTCCGCTCCCGAAGGCGTTCTGCGCCGACGAGACGGGGACACTGGTGATGGAGAACGATGGCGTGACGGAAGACGAAAAATTGTTTTCCTGAGGACTGCCAGACATGGACACCGACTGGGAAACCTCGGAATTGATAACGAGCGCCATGGATGCACCGCTAACCGTGATGGCGCTCGGGAGGGTGACTGCGGCAGGTTCGAATCCGCCGCGGCCCAGATTGACGGCGGTATTGAAGTATATATAGCCGGCACTCGACGTGACAAAGGAAAACTGGGGATTGGAAAAGGTAAGGGTCGCGGAAGTATAGACATCCTGCGGGACGCTGACGGAGATCACCGGATCCAGGACGCTGTTCGAGTGTATGAACTCGGCAAGCTGGCTTCCCTTATCCAAATTGAAGACCGTGACGCTCTTCCCGGCGGCATCCGTGAGGGTCAGGGTGCCAAAGCTCAGCTGAAAGTCAGTCAGCTCGTCGTTCGCCGTACTGGAAACCAGTACAGTCACCGTGGTGGTCTCACCGGGTACAGGGGCGGTTGTGCTTTGCCCCCCGGCGCCGGAACTCAACCCGCTGGCCGGCGCAGCAGGATTTGCGCCGCAGCCACATACGAAGCAGACCAGAAGCGTGAGAATGACCACCAGGGCTGCGGGCAGAGGGAGTCGATCCTGTGCGTGCTGGACCACGTGCTGGACCATACAACTGCCACTGTATGCGTTGTTCCAGGCGCGCACATGGGCGTGGAGTAACGGAATCGAACCCAAATAGTAACTGCCTGTTTTCAGGCCAACCGAGGAGCAATTGCACGCGCGAAGGGGCTTTCTGGCAGTTTTAGGCTACCTTTGTAATGCTTGCATGATCTGTTTGGCAGCCATAGTAATCATGGGACTATTACTTTTCGGGAACGCACGTCCCAGGAACGCATCGAGCGGATTCAGCGCGCGGTCGGCTGGCGGCATAGAATCGATGCGCGCGAAACGCTTCCGCCTGCGACTTCCCGATCGGCAATCAGATTTGTGGATTGGACAGGAACAGCGTGGTCGAAGCGGCGATCAGGACGGTACCGCGATGAGTCGAAGGATTTCGTCCGCAGCCCTCGCGGCATCCATACGGCGACCGATGAAGCAATGGGCACCGGCAGCAGCTCGCTGAAATTTGTCCAGCAGGTCGGGCGCGTCCGCCAGAATGTGGGGAGTGTGACGCAGCAGGATCAGCGATCCCTGGCTCTGCGGAACAGCGACGATATCCCAGCCGTCCGCGTCGTGATACTCCAGCTCCATGATCCACCCAATCGGCGCCGGCTCACAGGCCACGGGCGCAGGAAAGTCCTTCGGCAGCAGCGGTGTTCGATCAGGTCCACCGTTGCGGAGGAGCAATGGCCTTGGATAGGCATGGGCTCGTCCTTCAGCGTCGATCAGGGCATATTCGTCGGACAGGTAGGTTGCGCCGCGGCGGAGCAATTCCGCGACCATCGACGACTTTCCTGAGCGTGTGCGGCCTGGCAGGAGCAATACCCGATCGTCGAGCTGAACCGCACCCGCATGCACGGCCCGCAGGGACGTCAGCCTTCTGACAATCGACTCATCGATCTGGTGGATCAGATCGGGCACGAGACCAATCGCCTCACTGGCAGCCGCTACCTGGACATCGTCCAGGAACAGGAGAAACCGGTCTCCGTCGTTTTCGATCCCGATGCGCAGATCAGGCGCGGCAACGGAATCCGTCAGCCGTGGAATCGATGGAAAAAGATACTCGTCGAGAACGTCGTAGGCATCACAGGAAGTGGCCGCCGCCCGGAGACGGCAACCGAAGGCAGCAATTTCAAAGGAGGGAATGCTGGGCATACAGACTTTTACCGCAAGGAACGGCGGTCGGTCGACTGCCCGAACCCCCGGAGGGATCCTGGCGATTGCCCGCCGGAAAGGCAGTCACCGAGAGCGGCTCATTTCGAAGAGACGATGCCGACTCTCGTCGCAACTGACGACTCGCCACCCAACCGAAGCGGGAGGAAACCACAGCGAACGGACGGGTTTCCTCCGCGAGGAATCGGCATACAGATTTGGCTTACCACCCGGGAAAAAGGGGGGGGCTGGGTTTGCCGCAGCCCTTATCGAACGGAAGGTCGCTGCAGATGTGCTGATCGCCGTCGTTGCCGCCCGGAAAGATGCCTCTACCCGGCAAATCGCCCTGATTGCCGCCCAGCGAGTTGCCGGATCCCGTCATGCCGGCGTAGGCCCGCTGCTCCGTCATGGTCATCGCGACCACCAACGGCACGGCAGCGACGCCAAGCTTTGCGATGAAGGCGCGTCGGGAAGAAGCCAAAGGCAGCGGTGCGGCGGATGTGATCAGGTTCTTCTCCTGAAGCTGGGCAATGGCCTCCTGAACGACCTCGTCCGAGACCGCCGGACCCAGTGAACGCCGCATGCTTTCCGCTACACCGGAAACGGTAGTGGGGGCACCACAGGCATCCCAGGCAGCACCGGCGGTTGTGTTGAGAGCAATTACTCTCTCGTTTTGGGAATCAATGAGAAGTCTTGAACCGTCAGGCAGTTTATTTTCAATAAGAGCTACTGGATTTCTACGGGTGATCTGCATTATCCCCTCCAGGCGGGTTAGTCCGCTTTCCGCAGGCATACAAATCCTGCCTGCGGAGCGGAATCTCCAATTTACCGGCAGAGGCGTGAGACGTCACTGGGCATCCAGTAACCTGAATCGACATTTTTGGTAATCTGCTATTGCCTGCCGGGTAATCGTCGACCGTCCGACAGGTTCGAGCCATCCGGTTCTGAACTTGATCGACAGCCAATCCTGGCGCGGGGAATCTCTCCAGCAGGAGTTGTAGCCATTTGGTAATGACTCTTCTTCCTGGGTCATCCGTGAGCCATTTAAGGCTGGCTGGGGCCGGCCCACTTTTTCGTAAGTCCTCCGACCTTTGACGAGCATCCGCGCATCCGGGCGGTATTTATTGGGGTGCAGCACCCTTTGGGCCATACGCAGACACGCGACCCCATGAGAAACTCTCGAAAGCGCGAAGCTGTCGATGGCCGAGGGCACAATGCGGAATCTGCAATCGAGCCCGACAACACCCCCATCGCGGCCTACCGGAGCCCTGCCGGGCCTCGCGTTTTGTGGCGTTTATGACGAGTGAAACGATCTGCCAAGACCTGCTGCTGGCGGTAGTGCGGGATTCAAGCAGCCCCAGCGAGATTCGCGCTCTGGCAGACAGCGTCTCCGATTGGGACGAGCTCATTGATCTGGCGCAGCAGCACTGTGTTTTGCCGATGCTTTATTTGAGACTGGCGGACATGGAGGGGTCTGTGCCCACGAGTGCACTGACCCGCGTTCGCCGCGAATACGATCGGATCGTCCTGCATAATCTCGCCAACGCCGCCGAACTCATTGCCGTGCTCAAAAGATTCGATCGCGAGGGTGTTCCGGCGATGCCCTTCAAGGGCGTCGTGCTGGCTGCCTCAGCCTATGGCGACCTGCTGAGCCGGACGGGCGGGGATCTGGATTTCCTCGTGCGTAAAAGCGACCTCGCCTGCGCAGCGAAGGTGCTTCAGGAACGCGGGTATGAACTCGAGACCGCGCTTCTGGCAGATGGAAGGCCGGAGGTACGAGAGGTTCATGAATACAAATTTCGTCGCCGGGCCGACGGAAGAGAATTGGAGCTTCGCTGGAAGCTGGATCTGAACTGGGGGCGCTACGGGCGGGACCTGGGTATGGATTGGGTCTGGCCGAACCACTCAACGGCGATGCTGGCCGGCAGCGCGGTTCCATCTCTCAACGCGGAGGTTTTGCTGCTCGTGCTTTGCATGCACGGCTGCAAACACTATTGGTCGCGCCTCGTCTGGGTCTGCGACGTTGCCAAAGTGATCGCTGCTTCCCCGGAACCTGACTGGGCGGCTGTACTCGCCGAATCGAAGCGGCAGGGACTCAAGCGAGCCCTGGGGCTCGGCGTTCTTCTGGCCGAGCGGATGCTGCAGGCGAAGGTTCCGAAACGCGTTCTTGATCGATTCGAAGCGGATCCTACTGTCTGCAGGATCGCAGATCACTTCGCCAACAATCTGCTGGAAAACCCCGGAATGGGTCCGCCAGGCCGCATTCCGTACGGATTTCAGATGCTCGATTTTCGGGAGCGGTGGAGACTTTTCCTGACCCTGAATTTCCTGCAGCCCAACGAAAGAGACCGGGACGCCTTCCGCCTGCCAGAATGGCTCCGCCCGCTCTATTATCTGCTGCGGCCTCTCCGTCTTCTGTGGGACCGGTCGGCGCGATGAGCGAACGGAGAAGGCGGGCTGATCCGAGGCTAATCCGGAGAGTATGGCTGCGGCCGAATTCTGAGAACACGCCAGAACCGGATTTGCCGTTGAGCTGCGGTGTCGCCGGTCAGAAACTGGAAACTAACCGTATCCTCACGCTTGAGCCGCGGTCGGGGTGGGACTCGAGAATCAGATCGCCATTGGCGGACTGGACCCGCTCGCAAATCGACTGAGGTCCTTTACGGACTGCTTCGAGTTGAGCCAGCGACAAACAACCCGAGAAGTCAAAGCCTCTGCCATCGTCCTGGATGACCACTTCCCAGGCATCTTGCCGCGCGGTCAGGCGAACTTCCACGGTCCTTGCACCGCTGTGTCGTCTGACATTGCTCAATGCTTCTTCCACCACGCGGATCAGGTCCTCGCTGATCTTGTTCGGAATGGCATCTTCGTCGACGTCGCAGATGAATCGCGCCACAATCCCGGATTCACGCTGGAAGCTCTCCAGCAGGTCCGTCAAACGAGGCCGGGCCTGATGAGGAAGCCCGCTCGCACGCAGGCGATCGATCTCCTCGCGGAGCTTTCGCACTTCTTCCCGCAACATGTTCTGGACGGAGGCCACAGTTTCGGAGATGCTGCCCGTCGGCCGCACCGCGTGGCTCCCGCGCCGCAGCACATCCAGCTGGATCTCCGTCGCGATCAGCGACTGAATTACGCCATCGTGCAGGTCGCGCGCGAGACGGCGCCGCTCAATACCCCGCACCCGTGCCGTGGTGTGCTGCCAGAGATAGAAGTTATAGATCGCAGGTCCGACTTCGTCGGTGAGCCGATGCAGTAGACGGAGGGAAAGTTCCCGTCCACCGGCGCAGGCGGGATCAACAACAAAAATGCGCCCTGACCACTCGCTTCCGAACTGCAGTGTGGTCGTCAGAAGAGTACGGAAAGGCTGCTCCCAGCTAAAAGTCGTACCAAACGCCTGGGCATCGGCATGGACGCGGGCTCCTTTGCGATCCAGTGCGAGACAATCCATCCTGCGAGCAGCACGAGAACAGGCAAGGGACCAGCAAGTCAGCGGCATGGGCCAGAAATAGCAAGCCTCCCGCGACTCGGGCAGGTTGCGATACAGGGGATCCTGAGGACTATCTCCGGCACCCCACTGGAAAACGTGCAATGCGGAGGAGTTCCTCAGGACCAGAATCACCCGCTTCGCTCCGAAGATCTCCACGAGCACGGGCAATACTTCCCGAAGATTCGCCTGAATGCCGGCATCCGAACGCAGGCACTGGAGGACAGACTGCACGGCATAAGCCTGCTGTTCTCGTTCCGTCCAGGTTGCCGTATAGGTCAGGAACGCCCCCAGAACGAGCAGGATGGCAGCCCGCACAGCAAACTCAGCCGGCTCCGGTGCGCCTGGCAGGAAATGCAGCGAAAGGAGCGATGACGAAAGCGCAAGCGCTGATTCGCCCAGCACAATCAGAATCCCGAGCAGGGGAATGATCATGGCTTTGGGCACCGTTCGGCGATAGGGTGCAGCGAGGAGCGCAAAAATCAGCAAAAGGAGGAACGGACTCCCGAGGCAGCCGGTGAATAAACAAAGAATGCACGGCCAAAGCACATCGGAGACATGAATAAGAATGATGGGCAGCAGGCCAGGGTCCGGCCCCAGGTAAAGTCTGAAAAGCAGAACAAGACTCGACAGAGCATAGCCCGCAAGGATCAGAAATAACGCCGACTCATGCGATCCCGCCAAAGGGCGGATCAGGGGGAACGAAGCCAGCAAGATCAACGCCGTCAGCAGGCGAAAGACCGATAAAACGCGCTCCCGGAAAACGGTCTTACCGAAAGGCAAGAGCGCAGATCCACCCTGTGACGGAAGAGAAACTCCAAGGCCCATAACCGGCTCCCACGCCGAAGCTACAGCACTCTATGTGGACGTCAGCCGGACGCCAAGGCCCGCTGTTCTGTTCGCGAAGGACGGGAGCCGACTTCTGACTTTGCCAGCGAACTCAGCCAGGTAACATCTGCCAGCAAGATCGACGGTCGGATGCGATCTTTCCGGCCCCGCGATGTGGTCAAACATCCACCCTATGCAATCAGCGAAAACACTTCCATCATCAAGCATGAAAAGAAAGACCCAATGTAGCAAGGCGCGTTTCGCCCCGTCAAGCAAAAACTTGATGAACGCAGGGCTCAGGGACCTCGTCCCGCCAGCCTAATCCGTATGCATCAATGCCATACATTCAGGATGCGGTTCCCGATCTCATCCGAGATGCCCCGCGCCCGGAGCCAAAGATCTCGATCGCCGCCCCGCATTGCGGCGCACATCTCAGCATAAGATGTTATTATTTAGCAACTTACGTGGTATTTATCCTGGACAGGAATGTATGAGCAATCCTGCTCGGCGCAGAAGGGGGGACCCGGAAGACCAGCGAAAACCTGCCGCGATTCGTCGGGAATCCGGAAGGTTATTGGTTACCAAGGTGGTGACACGAAAGTAGCATTCTGAGCAACACCGGCCCCGATATACTAGCGTGTATCACAGCACTTAACCCGTGATCGGCGCGCGATCCGCACGACCGCGCTGGGCCCGTGGGGCGTCTGCCCTGGATTACTGAAGGAGATTGTTGATGGCTTCGCTGGCCAGGAGTTCTTTATCTCCAATCCGCGTGCTGATCGCGGATGATCATTCTCTTTTTCGAGAGGGGCTGCGCAAGCTGATCGAATCGGAATCGGGGTTCGAGGTCATTGGCGAGGCCGCGGACGGAGAAATGCTGCTCGCTCTGGCACGACAGAATCTGCCTGATCTTATTCTTCTGGATCTGGCCATGCCTCGTCAGGATGGAATGGAAGTTCTCCGGGAGCTGGCCGCGGCGGAAGTCCCCGCACGTACGCTGGTGGTCACGGCTTCCATTAATAAGTCGCAGATTGTACAGGCCTTAAAGCTGGGTGCTTACGGTGTGATTCTCAAGGAATGCACCACGCAGAGGCTATTCGACAGCATCCGTTGCGTGATGGCGGGTCAATACTGGGTCGGCCGGGAGAGCGTCTCGGACCTGGTGAGAGCCCTTCGCAGCATCGCGTCTTCCGATGGACCTTCCCGTTCCAGGGACTTCGGTCTTACTCCGCGCGAACTCGAGATTGTCACGCTGGTGGTTGCCGGGTATTCCAACCCGGAAATTGCTCAGCGCTGCACGATCAGCGAACAGACAGTCAAACACCACATGAGCAATGTGTTCGATAAGCTCGGGGTCTCCAATCGGCTAGAGCTCGCCCTGTTTGCCGTTAATCATCAGTTAACAGAATCAGCCAACTGACGCCGGGCGGCCGAAATCGGGACGGATTACTTTTCCCCCATAATGCTTACCGCATGGTCGTTATAGCGGCCGGATGAGTCACTCGAGATCCTGCACTGGGTGTACTTGGTCACCGTACTGCCGTCCAAATTGGACCTGACCTGTGCACTTTGGACTGGCTAAATCTCTGATTCCATTGATGCCCGAATCGCGAGCCGAAAGCGGGTTGGCGCGCCGATCAGATGCTGTCCAAAATGCTGGATTAAGATTGAGGGGGCGCGCTCCGTGTCGAGGACAACTGAGAATCCGCGACTTTCGCTGATTTCGGGAGGTTCTTTGATCAGCAAAGAGGACCCGCAGATCCCTCCGATGCTGTCCAGGTTGCCGGAGGGAAAAACCTAATATGGACGATAGTGGCTTTGCCGGATGAGGCGTACCCCCTCCCCAGGTCTCCACCACGCAGCCAGCAAGGCGGAAGAACTCCATGCTGCGTACGACAGCGGGAATCCGACTGACCTCGTCAGCAGCGGCCCTGGCCACAGCACCTTCCGAACGGCTTTGATGCAGCTCCGGAACGTTTTGATCAATATTAGACGGACCAGTGGCATAGAGGCAACCGAAGCATGTGAGGTTACATCGCATGTTACTGCTCGATTGCAGCAGCAGGGACCGACCCACGTTGAGACAGGTCTTTCTGCGAGGGACGAGGGTAACCATTCAGGTCTGGAACCGAGTCCTGCGGTACTTGTGAATCCTTCTCCTGGGTTTGGCCGTTCTGATTCTGCAATTCATGCCTTGGAGCATTGCGGTGACTGATAACGACAGCGCAGGTCGCCTGACGGCGGATGCGCTAGATTTGGCTGTTTCCCTGGATTCGCTTACCACCCTGGACTGGGCAGAAAGGATCGGGCCTGTAGTTCAGCATGGCAAGCAGAAGCTGACTGAGCTGCAGCGACGGCGCGATTGGCTGATCGTGACTCGTGCTGATGGCGCAATCATCGATTGGGTGCTGGAGACGATCAATGCAAGGCTGAACTTTGTGGAACGTCTCCACGCTTCGATTTGCGGAACCAGCCCAAACGACAAACCCCGGGCGAGTCCAGGCCAAACCCCACGCTGCCCTATTGAGCAATCGGATGCCCCATCACCCCATCGGGAAACCCGATCGGTGACGGTGGGGCAGTCCTGTCACGGGGCAGCTGAGTTCCGTGCCGGACACGACCAGGCGGCATGAACCGTTGGGGACAACTTACGCTGCCCAGGTCATGCCACGATGGTGCGGCGCGGTCCACAGGCAACGCACGGCCAGTCGTTGCTCGTTGGTTACATGCGTAACGCTCGACGGTTCTATGCAATTGGCACTGCGCAGTTCTATGACAATAATACTGCCGGGCCATTGAATGGCCCGGCAGTATCAAATACTTTCAAGTTCTCGCCAGAAGATCACAAATTGAATTGGTTCCAGGAGACGGGATGGTAGCGACGTTGGCCGCGAACGAGGGACAGGTAGGAATTCCAAGGGCCCGGCGTTACGAAATCGGCACCTCGATTCGCTATCGAATCGGGGGGGGGGACCTGTGGCGGGAAGGCAAAATGCAGAACATCAGCATTTCGGGCGTGCTTCTGTGCACGGACCAACCCCTGGATTTGGATACAGCGATCGAGATGAGATTTGTTTTACCTGTGGAATTATTCAATGGCGAATGTGCCGCTGAGGTTCTCTGCCGCGGGGTGGTCGTTCGGTCTTCCCCGGCCGAGGGCCACAGGGACGCCGTTGAGGTAGCCGCAAAAATTATAAGTTCGCGTTTTCTGCGTCAGACGGCCAGGAAATGACGTAAGGATTCACCGGGAGTTCATTCCTCCGCAGCAATTGGCATTTAGCTTCACTGCACACTGCCTCTGGACAGAACTCCCCTCAACAATGTCCCGAAGCGCCAGATGCACTCGATCCCGTCCAGGGTCACAGCTGGTGTTTCTGCGGATCTGAATCGGAAAGTGGGCTCTGTGACTCACAGGGCGAAGCTATGCCCGAAACAGCGCAGGACTTCGGGTACGCAGTAAGAAACAAGGGGAAGAGAAAATGCAACTTTCGCAGCCAGGTCCTGAAGGCAATGCAGAGTCTTCTCCGTGGTGGGCGCTCTATACCCGCCATCAGCACGAGAGGGTGGTTGCTGACACGCTTTCGGCCAAAGGCTTTGAGGTGTTCCTGCCCGTCTACGAGTCTGTACGGCGCTGGAAAGACAGGAGCAAAGTTCTTTCTCTGCCGCTGTTTCCCTGCTATGTGTTTGTGCGCGGAGGACTCGGCCGCCGGCTGCAAATTGTGACGACACCGGGCGTTCATATGATTCTCAGCCACGGCGAGACATTCGCGGTAATCCCCGAAACGGAGCTTCAGGCCATCCGCAGAACCGTGGAAGGACATTTTCGGGTCGAGCCTCATCCCTTTCTGAGATGCGGAGACCGAGTTCGGGTCACTCGCGGATCGATGCAGGGGATTGAAGGAATACTGGTCAGGAAGAAGAACATTTTTCGCCTGGTCCTTTCGGTTGAGATGCTCGCCCAGTCCGTAGGCGTGGAAGTGGACGCGGCGGATGTAGAGCCCGTAAAGCCGCCAGCGGGAATTTCGTCCGTTTCGCCATGCTTTGTCCCCGCAGCTTCAACCGGAGCGGGTTCGGCTGTGGCTGTGGGCTAAAGCAGTCGGCTAACAGGCGCCAACCACCCAGCAGGAGCAGCCATGACCGTCAGGCTAACCCGTTCGGCTCTTACCCTCTTCCTCATCTGCCTTGTCCCCGCTGCCCTCGCGGGCGCTGCCGTTCTCCATACCCATCCTGCAATAATTCAGGCCTCCGCGGCTGCTTCCCTTCCCCAGTCCGCCGAGACAGCGGGCCAAAGCGCGCCCCAGGCGGATTATCGGATCGGCGACGACGACCTGCTCGAAATTAACGTGTGGAACGAGCCTGACCTGAAGCAGTCCCTGCCGGTGCGGTCCGACGGAAGGATTACATTGCCCCTGATCGGCGAGATTCAGGCGGCCGGCGAAACCCCTTCACAACTGCAGGCGGCAATTGCCTCCAAACTGAAGGCCTACATCACGCATCCGGATGTCACGGTCATGGTCCTCGAGATGAACAGCCGAAAATTCAATGTTCTCGGCCGCGTCGCGAAACCGGGATCCTATCCGCTCACGGCGACGACCACGGTGCTCGATGCCATTGCCGAAGCCGGCGGATTCCAGGATTTCGCCAAAGAAAAAGACATCTACATCCTGCGAAAGAACTCCGAAGGCCGGGAGACCCGCATTCCGTTCAATTACAAGGCGGTTATCAAGGGGAAAGACGCGGAGGAGAACGTTGTTCTCCAGCCGCACGACACCGTGGTCGTCCCCTGAGAGACGCTCGATGGCGACAAGTATCTTCCTATTTTCCGCTTTGCTGTTAGCCATACCCGCCTGGCCGCAGGTGGGTAACGCAGGCGGAACCGCTGCGAGCAATGCAAATTCGGCCCAAATGCTGATGCCCCCCCCTGTCAGTGACGTTGGATTTCCGGTGGAGACCGGCGCTGAAGAGAGGTCCAATTATTTGAGCGGCGGTGTCACCTTCAACGGCGGCTACGTCAACAACCTCTATCCCGGTTACGGGGCAACCTCCATCAACGACGCGCTGTATCTGGTGCAGCCAACCATTTCGGCCGATCACACGACGGATCGGTCGCATGAGACATTCACCTACACGCCCGCTTTTACGTTCTACGATCCCAACAGCACGCTGAACTTCGTCGATCAAAGCGGGAGCGCAGCTCTCCAGTACCGGCTCAGTCCGCACGTGAATATTGTGGCCGGTGACTCCGTAGCGAAAACGTCAGACACCTTAACCGAGCCTCTTTCGTCCGCTTCGGTTTCCGGAGGCTTACCTCCTGTGACCCCCGGTATCATCTTCCCGTTTGCGCCGCAGCTTTCCAACAGCGCCTACGCACAGCTGGGATGGCAGCTTTCGATGAACGACATGCTCGGTTTCGGCGGCATTACGGCTTTGTTTGATTTCTCAAATACGTCCGAAAGTCAGGGCATGTACAACTCGAATTCGCGCGGGGGATCGGCATTTTATACGCATCGGCTGGCTGAGAGGCAGTACATCGGAGCGACGTATCAATATTCCGAGATTGCGGCAACGCCTGTCACCGCAGACGGCGCTGCCGAAGCAGACCTCGATGCAAATAATTTGCTTGGGTTCTATACCGTTTATCTGAAGCCTACACTTTCGCTCTCGCTTGGAGGCGGTTCCCAGTACTACAAAATCACTCAAGCTCCCCTTGCTTCAGCTGAAGGATGGGCACCCTCCGCGATTGGAAGCCTCGGCTGGCAGGGCCTTCACACCAGCTTTGCCGTGAGCTGCAGCCGTCAGGTCACCGAGAGTGAGGGAATCGTCGGAGCCTACAGTGCCAACTCGGCGAGTGTTTCAGGACGCTGGCAGGTTTCCCAAAACTGGACGACGAGCCTCGGCGGGAACTACTCCGATCTCGCGACGGTGGCGCAGTCATTCGCCGGCTCGCTTCCCGGCGGACACACGTTGTCCGGTACGGCTTCTGTCGGACGGATGCTGGGGCAGCGTCTCAGCTTTGTCATTCAGTATCAGCGCCTTCATCAGGATTATTCCGATATTCCCGCGATCTCGAACGACCCAAACAGTTCCCGTGAATCGGGCTCGATTACCTATCATTTTTCGAGACCGCTGGGACGGTGAGTACAATGCCTGAAGAGTTCACCGAACAGGAAGAGTCAAAGCCGTTCGACATCGAACGAGTCTACGATCTCGTGCGCAGACGGCACATGCAGTTTCTCCTTCCTCTGCTGCTCGGCTGGTTGCTCGTGTGGGCGGCAAGCTGGATGATGCCAGTGCGGTACAAGTCGGCCACGTCGATTCTTGTCGAGCAGCCCACCGTGCCCAAGAGCTACGTGGATCCAAATATCAGCGACGACGTGCAGGATCGCCTGGCAAGCCTCACCGAACAGATTCTGAGCCGGACACGTCTCCTTATTATCGCCAATCGGCTGCACCTTTACGCGGATGCGGAGCCAGCCCTGACGCCGGACCAGATTGTCGCGAGGATGCGCGACGACATCGGTATCGACCTGGTGCGCGATCCTCAGTCCCAGGCCGTCACCGGCTTCACGGTTTCCTATTCAGCCGCCTCGCCGCGGGTTGCACAAAGCGTGGTCAGTGAACTGACCGGTCTTTTCATTAACGAGAACCAGGCGACTCTTCAGCAGGAATCGGAGAGCACTACGGCGTTCCTTCAGAACCAACTCGCCGACGCACGTACCAGCCTGGCTGAGCAGGATGCGAAGGTAAAGGAATTTCAGGCGGCCCATCAGGGAGAATTGCCGTCGCAGGAGGCCAGCAATCTTCAGATCCTGAGCGGACTGCAGGCGCAGCTCCAGAATGAGGAGGACGCGCTCAACACGGCACAGCAGCAGAGAGTGTACTTCCAGTCTCTGATCGAGCAATACCAGACGCTTCACTTGCCCACGCAGAGCGCAGGCGGCACGCCGACTGGTCTGTCAGCCATTGATGCGCAACTGGTGAAGATGAAGGCGCAACTTGCCGATCTCCGCGTCCGTTATACGGATGAATATCCAGCCGTTCAGAACCTCGAGGCTGAAATTGCCACGGCGACCCGACAGAGAAATCAGCTCGCTGTCGAGCTCGCTGCCCGAGCAAAGGCAGCGAAACTGCATCCTGGCGAGACCAGTGCGGCTACGAGCATGGATTCGACCACGAGCACCGCTGTGCTGCAGCTTCAGAGTCAGTTGCAGGCAACGGAGACGGACATTTCCAACCGCCAGCGTGACATCGCGACGCTGCAAAGCCGGATCAATTCCTATCAAGGGCGCCTGAATGCGGAGCCGACGAGCGAGGAACAGCTGTCCGACCTGACCCGAGGGTACGAGCAGTCGCAGGCCAACTATAATGATCTGCTGAAAAAAGAGAGCGATTCGGCGATGGCCACCAGCATGGAACAGCTGCAGCAGGGAGAGCGCTTCACCGTGCTCGACCCGCCCAGCCTGCCGCTCAAGCCGGATTCTCCCAATCGGGTCAAATTATGCGGCGTAGGGCTTGCCTGTGGTCTTTTGCTGGGGCTTGTCGTTGCTGGCGGCCTTGAATTTCTGGATGACCGCCTGCACAACGACAAGGACATCGAAAAACTGGTTCCTTTCGCGATCATCGGCGAAATACCCGAGATCCGCACCCCGGCCGAGCAGGCGCACATGAAGAGGAAAGCGGCGCTGGGCTGGACGGTTGCCCTTCTCGTCGTTCTGACGATCGCCGCCGGATCCGGTTTCAACTACCTGTATGCTACAGGATCGGCATTCAACCTGCATGCGACAGGATTGTGGCAGCACGTATCAGGATTGTGACGACATGTATAAGACGTTTTTCGGTCTGGAGCGAAACCCGTTTAATCTGACGCCTGATCCAGGCTGCTTTGTCTCCACAGAAAGGCATAATGAGGCGCTGGCCGCTCTTTATTATGGGGTCCGTGAACACAAAGGCTTCGTCGTTGTTACGGGAGAAGTGGGTACCGGCAAGACACTCCTGCTGCGCTGCCTGCTCCGGCTGCTGAAGGACAGCAATGATATCGCCTCTGCCTATCTGTTTAACAGCCGGCTGACTCCACCCGAATTCTTTCAATATATGCTCACCGATTTCGGCCTCCCCTCTGCCGGCAAGAACAAGGCCGAACTTCTGCTTGAGATGAGCCAGTTCCTGCTGTCACGCGCATCTCAGGGACTCACCACCGTCCTGATTATTGATGAAGCCCATCATCTCTCCGAGGATCTGATGGAGGAGATTCGACTGCTTTCAAATCTGGAAACCTCGGATGACAAACTTCTTCAAATCGTGCTCGTAGGGCAACCGGAACTGGATGAAAAGCTGGATTCCTTCGGCTTGCGACAGCTCAAGCAGAGAATTGCGCTGCGGGCCAGGCTGGATGCGCTGGGCCTTCAGGAAACCGAAGAATATATCAGGCAGCGCCTGCAGCTTGCCGGAGCGGCACCTGAGCGCGACCCGATCTTCCCTGCCGAAAGCATCTCTGCGGTCTATCGCTATTCCGGTGGCCTGCCGCGGCTGATCAACACGCTCTGCGAAAACGCTCTGATCGGCGCCTACGCCAGGCGCCTTTCGACGGTGAGCCCGGACATCGTTGAGGATGTGGCACGGGAGTTCCGTCTCGATCCTCTTCTCACGGACGATCGCAACGACCCCCATTCGGAATATGCGCTCGAGAGCGATGAGGAGTTCCTCGACATCGTCTCAGTCCTCCGTAAACCTTCGGGCAGCAGGGTCTGAGCGAGCTTTCCCGTATTACCCGCAGAAGTGAGAAAGCATGAGTCACATTTTTGACGCCCTGCGAAGGGCTGAAGATGAGCGCCGTGGGGTCACGACTTCCGCCCACTTGACGGCCAGGGAGCTGCTCGAACGTGCCGAGCGCCAGGCCCGAATTCAGCGGGATTCCGAGAGTCGCAGGGCCACGATCGTCGAGACGACGCTCACCGGGGGAAACGCAAAGCAACTGGCAGCCAGAACCTCGCTCGGAGATAGTTCCCGTCGGAAGCCTGAACAAATCCCGACAGTCCCGGCCGAGATTCAAACGCTTCATGTGACCCCGCCATTTCATAACCGACTGGTTGCCCTTTCGGACCCGTCGAGCCCCGCGGCGGAAGCTTTTCGGCTGGTTTGTGTCCGCCTGCGGGATCTGCGCAAAGATCGCCCTCTTACGAGCCTCCTGATTTCCAGCACGAGCCCTCAGGAGGGCAAGAGCCTGATTGCCGTCAACCTGGCGTGCACCCTCGCCGCGGCATCGCGGCAGAACGTTCTTCTGCTCGAGGGCGACATGCGGCGGCCGTCGCAGCGTGAGATTTTCCAGCTCAACCCAATGCCGGGCCTGTGCGAGTATTTCCGGGGTGAACGCAGCCTCAAGGACAGCATTTATCGCTTCGAGGAGGCGGGCATTTGGTTCCTGCCTGCGGGGCGCGCACAGGGAAACTCGCCAGAACTAATTCAGTTCGCACAACTATCGGCCATGGCAGCGCAGCTGTCGCAATGGTTTGACTGGATTGTCATCGATTCCCCGCCGATCCTCCCGCTGGCGGACACGAGCGTGTGGGAAAAGATGGCCGACGGACTACTGCTGGTCGCCCGGCGGGGGATCACCTCAAAGCGCAAGCTCAAAAGAGGGGCAGAGGCTGTCGATCAGAAGAAACTGATTGGCACGATTCTGAATTCCTCGACCCGATCGACAGACGAGGACTACTACTACTACCAACGGCCCTCGACCGACTCTGAGCCTGAAAGCGAATAACGTAGTCCATCCCCGCACCTTCCCTGATCGAAGTATTTCCTGAACAACCAGTTGTCAGCTCGCCTTCTGCTGTTCGCGAGAGAGGAGAGGAAACCGGTGACTCTGCTGCGTATAGACAATGCTGCAAACCTGAGAAATCGCAGAAGCTCGGATAGCTCAACAGAAGAACATGAGGTTCTTGCTGAAGAGGGCTTCCTCAAAGCGCTCGCCCTGGAACGGAAGCGATCGGAGCGATCGAAGAAGCCATTTCTTCTGATGCTGATCGAGACCGGTCAGCCTCCCCGATCGGCGACGGAGCGAAACGGGCTCGAGCGAGTGATATCTGCGCTACTGCCGACGACCAGGGAAACCGATGTGGTCGGCTGGTACCAGAGTGCGACGATCGTCGGATTGATCTTCACCGGGCTCTCCCCCGATGACACGAGCGCAACACTCAGTACGCTGCTCAACAAGGTGAATGCAGCCCTGCGTTCCGGCCTCACCTTCGATCAGTTCAGCCAAATGAGCATTTCCTTTCACTTCTTCCCCGATAACTGGTCTGAAGATGGACCAAACGGAATGAATGGTCGCGCTCTCTACCCTGACTGTTTCACTCCGGTTAACGGGAAAATGGGCATTCTCGGAATTAAGCGCGCTATGGATGTTGCCGTCAGCCTGCTGATGCTGCTGGCCGGCCTTCCTTTTTTTGTCGCAATTGCCCTGGCCATTAAGGCTACCTCAGAGGGCCCGGTGTTTTTCCGTCAAAAGCGCGTCGGGCAGTATGGTCGGACGTTTACGTTCCTGAAGTTCCGATCGATGTACGTCAATAACGACCATAGTCTGCATCGCGAGTATGTAAGCCAGCTCATCGCGGGCAATGCCGAACGGGTGGCCGTGAACGGAAGCAACGATGGGGTATACAAGCTGGCGAATGACAAACGAATTACTCCTCTCGGAAGGTTCCTGCGGAAAACCAGCCTTGACGAACTGCCACAGATCTTCAATGTTCTTCGTGGCGATATGTCCGTCGTCGGTCCCCGGCCTCCCATCCCTTACGAACTTGCTGCTTACCAGACGTGGCATCGCCGCCGTCTGCTGCAGGTCAAACCCGGGATTACCGGCTTGTGGCAGGTGACCGGCCGGAGCCGCGTCACCTTTGACGAGATGGTGCGGCTCGACCTTCAGTACGCAACGACGTGGTCTCCCTGGCTCGATCTGCAAATCCTTCTGCTGACGCCTGCCGCCGTCGTTAAAGGTGCGTACTGAGCTTTTCGCCGGCTATTTGCCCTGGATTTCGGTACTTTGTTCCGCGTGATTCCTTCTCCTGCCCTCTAAAATCACCCGGCGAACGGAAAGGGTGGTTCTCTCTCTATGAACTTCGGTGTAATCGGCTACGGCTATTGGGGACCCAACGTAGCGCGCAATCTTGCCAATCTCGATGGCTCTCATCTGACCGCCATCGCGGAGATGAGCCCCGCCGCACGACAGCGCGCCCAGAAGGCTTATCCGGGAATTCATATCACTCCGGATGCCTGCGAACTGATCAAGTCTCCGAACATTGATGCCGTCGCCGTCATCACGCCGGTCTGGACGCACTACGAACTCGCTAAGGCGGCCCTCCAACAGGGGAAACATGTATTCGTGGAGAAGCCCTTCACCAGTACGACCGCGCAGGCCGAAGAGCTGATTGACCTGGCGGCCCGCAAAAACCTCACGATCATGGTCGATCATACGTTTCTCTTTACGGGAGCCGTGAGGAAGATCCGCCAGCTTGTGGAAGATGGGACTCTCGGAAATCTCTTTTATTACGATTCCACGCGAGTCAATCTTGGCCTGTTTCAGCACGACATCAATGTCCTGTGGGATCTCGCACCCCATGATCTTTCGATCATGGATCACCTCCTTCCGGCCCGCCCCGAGGCGGTTGTAGCCACCGGGCAGCACCATCTGAACGGCCATGAAGACATCGCCTTCATGACGGTCTACTTCCCGGACCGCGTTATCGCCCACATCAACGTCAACTGGCTCTCCCCGGTAAAGGTCCGAACCACGTTGATTGGCGGGGAAAAACGAATGCTTGTCTGGAACGACCTCGAGGCAGACGAGAAGATCAAAGTGTACGACAAAGGAGTAGACATCACGAGCCGTGAGGGCGTCTATGAACTGCTCGTCAGTTACCGGTCGGGCGACATGTGGGCACCTCAGATCGAACAGGTCGAAGCGCTCCGCCACGAGCTGTCCTACTTTGTTGACTGTGTTTCGAGCGGCCAAAATCCGCATAACGACGGCCATGCCGGCCTTCGCGTCGTTCAGATGCTGGAAGCTGCGACCGATTCTCTCAAGAAGAGAGGCGCGTTGGTGTATCTCTAGCCCTTCAAAGCTCGCCCTGAACACGGTTTCCTTGCAGTAACCACTCCACACCAGCTGGCTCTCTGTCTCCTGGAGGATAGATCAGTGCCTCGTGTATCTGTCGTAATGGCTGTCTATAACGCGGGCCGCTTTGTTCGCGAAGCCGTTGGCTGTGTGTTGGGTCAGACGTACAGCGACTTCGAGTTAATTGCGGTTGATGACGCATCGTCTGACGACTCTTTGGCCATCCTCGAGAGTTTCGGTGATCCACGGATACGGACCATCCGGCATGCGGTCAACGTGGGAGCGGCGCTGTCGCGCAACGACGCTCTTCGAGCGGCACGGGGCGAGCTCATAGCCATTATGGACGCTGACGATATATGCATACCCACCAGGTTCGAACGCCAAGTGACCTACCTGCGCGAAAATCCGGCTGTAGGTCTCGTCGGCTGTGGGATCTACGAGAACATTGACGTGGATGGTGCGGTGCTGCACAACTCGGTGTTGCCCACAGAGAATGAGGCGATCCAGTCGACCCTGCTGGAGCGCTGGTGTTTTCTGCATTCGTCGATCATGTTCCGCAGAGCACTTCTGGAGCGCGCCGGTGACTATCGGCCGGTGTTCGAACCCGTTGAGGATTATGATCTCGTCCTTCGCATCGTGGAGCATTCGCTGGCGTACAACATTCCAGAACGGCTGGTTAGCTACCGGTTGAATCCGCAGGGTCTGTCAGCTGCGGGCCACGCATACATCGGGGAGTTGAGCGAGGCGATCGTACGGCTGGCGCGGCGGAGGCGATCGGGTCAAGCGGAGGACATGGAGACTGAAGAACCCCGCCTGATGGAGTTGAAGCGGCGGCGTAACTGGCACGATAAGCTATTGGAAACCAATGCAGCACCCTGGCCGTTGACATCTGGGTACGGGGCTGACCTGCATTCGGCCGTCCTCGATTCGGGTCGGGGTTGATACTGCCGAACGGCCGGCTGCAACGACTGCCCGTCGACCAATCCGGTCTGCGCGGGCCCTGCGACGGCGCACTCGCAGCTGATTGAACTGACCGAATCCTGACCCAGGGCGAAGCCAATTTAGTGCCGCATCGGCGTTGCCGACCCACAGAGGGTGAAACGGGCGTTTTCGACTCATCCTTTGTTTTGTTGAACTTACCATTTTGTTTCTTACCAGTTATGAATTCTCTTAACTGTATTGCTGATGATGTGAAACTGGGCAAGGATGTACGACTTTCGCGGTTTATCAATCTGTACGGTTGTGAAATCGATGACGAAGCAAGGATCGGCGCGTTTGTGGAGATCCAGAAGAATGCCCGAGTAGGCAAACGGTGTAAAATCTCCAGCCATACGTTCGTCTGCGAGGGCGTGCTCATTGAAGACAACGTCTTTATTGGCCACGGAGTCACATTCACGAACGACGTGTATCCCCGCGCCACAGCTGCTGACGGGAATTTGCAGACGGAGGCCGACTGGAAGGTGCAGCCTACGGTCGTCTGCAAAGGAGCTTCGATCGGTTCTGGCGCCACCATTCTCTGCAATTTGACCATCGGCGAAAACGCGATAATCGGGGCCGGCAGTGTCGTTACGAGAAACGTGCCACCGAACGCAATTGTCGCAGGCAATCCAGCCAAAGTCCTGCGATATATCGAATCAAACAGGGAGGATTCCAATGTCTGTTCCTGAAACTGTCCCTTTTCTCGATCTCGTTACACCGCATCTGGAGATGGAGAAGGAGTTGACGGAGGTTTTCCACAGGGCATTGCATACGGCGAGTTTTGTCGGCGGTCCGATGGTTGAGGAATTCGAAAGAGCCTTTGCGGATTTTTGCAGCGTGCAGCACAGTATTGCCGTCAGCAGTGGCACGGACGCTTTGCGATTTGCCCTGATGGCCTGCGGCGTCCGTCACGGGGACGTCGTGCTGACGGTGCCCCACACCTTTATCGCCACGACGGAAGCCATCTCACAGTGCGGAGCCCTGCCTGAGTTTATTGACATCGACGAACAGACCTATAATCTGTCCGTAGACAGGCTCCAGGAATACCTGGAGAGGCACTGCACCAGAGACAAGTCAGGGCGGTTGATCAGCCATCGGAGCAATCGTCCAGTGACTGCAATCGTGCCAGTCCATCTCTATGGCCAAATGGCCGAGATGGACGGGATCCTGGCGCTGGCTGAGGAACATGGGCTGATTGTGGTGGAGGACGCCTGCCAGGCGCATGGGGCCGAATACTTTTCGGCAAAAACGGGGCGCTGGATGGAGGCTGGCACGATGGGTCGTGCCGCTGCCTTCAGCTTCTACCCGGGCAAAAATCTGGGAGCATGCGGCGAAGCAGGGGCTGCCGTCACCAACGACGGCGAGATCGCAGCGGCGATTCAGCTGCTGCGCGACCACGGTCAGGCGCACAAGTATTACCATAACGTTGAAGGGTACAATGGGCGTCTCGATGCCATCCAGGCCGGTCTGCTGCGGACCAAGCTGGAACATTTGCCCAGATGGAATGGGCAGCGTCGTGAGCGAGCCGCCGAATATAATCGCCTTCTGGCAGACAACGACGCGGTGATTTGCCCCTATGAGCCCTCCTGGTCGCGTGCGGTTTATCACCTTTATGTAATCCGCATTGCAGAACGCGATAGCCTTATCCGACATCTCAAGGCAGGGGGCATCGGCACAGGAATTCATTACCCCGTTCCTCTGCACATGCAGAAGGCGTATTCATGGTTGAACTATCGTCCGTCTGACCTGCCTGTTGCCAGCCGGGTCGCAGCTGAAATTGTTTCTCTGCCAATGTTTCCGCAATTAACTGTAAAGCAACAGGAGAGAGTGGCCGAGGAGATCCGGGCCTTCACATCCAGCTTTGCTCACAGGCCAGTGGAAGCCGCAACGACCGCATCTGCGCTGGTCGCACAGACTGCTTAGCCCTTTCACCCCTTCCCGCCCAAAGACCCAAAGCTCCCTCGTATCGTTCCTATCCCGCCTGGTGCGCGGGCATGATCTGAACGGCGGACTTGCGAACGGATGCAGCAGGGCTGCGCGGAAGGGTACGCCGAAAATAGCCCCGAATTCCCCTTCACCTCTAAAAACCTCGAGCATGACTACCGCGAGCAACCAAGTGACAACGCTGGGCAACTGGATTGCCGAAAAGGAAGACCTGATCCTGGTGACCGGGGCCGCCGGCTTTATTGGTGCGGCGGTTGTCAAGCAGCTCCTTGAACTGGGCTTCGGCAACCTCCGATGCTTCGTCCGGACACGAGCTTCAGCCAGCAAGCTGCGCTCGCGACTGGGGCACCCTGGCTGCAGAGAGATGGTAGAAATTTTCCAGGGGAACCTTCTTTCACGCGACGACTGTGCGCGGGCGTCGTCAGGCGTACGAATCGTCTTCCATCTGGCAGCCGGCCGAGGAGAAAAGTCCTATCCGGATGCCTTCATGAACTCAGTTGTCACAACGCGCAACCTTGTCGAGGCGTTGCTCGCGGGTGGCTCTCTCCGGCGCTTCGTCAATGTCAGCTCCTTTTCCGTCTATTCAAACCGGCATAAAGTCCACGCGTACTTGGACGAGTCATGCCCTCTTGAAACGCGTCCTGAGCTGCGAGGTGACGCCTATACATTTGCGAAGGTCAGGCAGGATCAGCTGATCATGGAGTACGCGGCCAAATCCGGCATGCAATATGTGATTGTCAGACCGGGTCACGTCTACGGACCGGGCAACCCGGGAATTACCGGACGCGTTGGCATCGACACCTTCGGCAAATTTCTGCATCTGGGTGGATCAAACCCGATACCTCTCACCTACGTTGACAATTGCGCCGAAGCGATCGTTCTGGCAGGTCTGCGACCTGCGGTTGACGGCGAAGTGTTCAACGTAGTCGACAACGACCTGCCGACAAGCCGACAATTCCTTCGCCAATACAAGAGGCAGGTGACGTCGTTCAGATCCATTTATCTTCCCCACCTCCTGTCCTACCTCCTCTGCTGGCTATGGGAGGGATTTTCGTCCTGGTCCCATCGGGAACTACCGCCGGTCTTCAATCGCCGCAGATGGCACGCATTCTGGAAAAAGACTCGCTACAGCAACGCCCGGCTCAGGGAACGGCTCGGATGGACTCCCCGCATATCAACAGCCGAGGGACTCCGCCGCTATTTCGCGGCGTGCCGCGCGCGAGGTGTTGATGCTTAGAATAGCAATCATCGGGTGCGGTAAGATCGCCGACTCACATGCAGACCAGATCGGACGCATTCCGGGATGCAGGATAGTGGGCGTCTGCGACCGCGAGCCGCTGATGGCGAGGCAACTGTATGAAAGATTTCCCGTCGGCGCCTACTTCGGCAGCGCACGGGAGCTGCTCGAGCAGACCCGTCCGGATGTGGTCCATATCACCACTTCACCCGAGAGCCATTACAATCTCGCCGTCCTCTGTTTAGAGGCGGGATGTCACGTCTACGTTGAGAAGCCTTTCACGTTATATGAGGTCGACGCCCGACGCCTCATCGAGCTTGCGGCCTCCCGTGGCCTTCAGATCACAGCGGGACATGACGATCAGTTCAGTCATGTCGCACGGCGGATGAGGGAGCTTGTCCGACAGGGGTATCTTGGCGGGATACCGGTGCACATGGAGAGTTACTACTGCTATGAAATAGGACAATCAGCCTATGCAGCGGCGCTGTTGAGCGACCAATCGCACTGGGTACGCGCCCTTCCGGGAAAATTGCTCCACAATATCATCAGTCACGGCATAGCGAGAATCGCAGAGTTTCTGACGACTGACTCTCCATCTGTTATCGCGCACGGACACACCAGCCAGCGTCTCAGAGATCTCGGTGAGAGGGAAATCATCGACGAGCTCAGAGTCATCCTTTCCGAACATGAGCAGACTACCGCGTATTTTACCTTTTCCTCTCAGATGCGGCCGGCGCTCCACCAGTTCCGGATTTATGGACCGCGCAACGGCCTCATCCTTGACCAGGATCAGGAAACGCTCATCAAGCTCCGAGGTGGAAGGGCGAAAAGCTATCTGGAAACATTTGGCACTCCCATGACGCTTGCGAAACAGTATTATGCCAACGTTTTCACGAACATGCGAACGTTCCTGGGCAGAAATTTCCAAATGAAATCCGGAATGAAGTATTTGATCGAACGATTTTATGCATCGATAATCGATGGTGCTGCTCCGCCGATACCCCATCGCGAAATCATCCTGACAGCCCGCATCATGGATTCCATCTTCTCGCAATTGTCGCCACCGGCCGGCATCAGAAGTACGCCGGAACGCGAGCGGCTTGCCACAGGAACACACGAGGACACCATGTGTGCCGGAACAGTCACAGCGACTTAAAGAGAGAGGTTATCTTCAGATTCTGGAGAGGTCGCCGTCGGCTAAGGCAGCGGTCAGTTTATCGACCGCGATGGGTAATCCATCCGGGGGTTCGAATCCCACCCCTCTCCGCCACCACCTGCTGCCTGCGCGGTACAGAAGATGAATTGGCCGCCGGGATCAACGCGGTCGCCCTGAACAGGCGACTGCCTCTGCCTCATGCCCTGCCCAGGCCCGCCGTCGGTGAGTCCGCTCTCTCGACATCACACCGGAGCGCTCCAGCGCGGCCAAAGAGTGATTCCGCGCCGGAGCTTTAAAAATAGGACATAACAACCTCTAATTAGTGGCGCCGGATATAGATTACGCATGCACCAAAGTCTCATCGTTGGCGACAGGGAAATCAGGATCCGGGGGCACCTGCTCAGGGTTGCCTGGATCGAAGGAGACAATTACCGCTTTCTCGCTGATCCTGAGCATTTCATTGCACAGCTGCGGAGCTGCGGTACTAGAATCGATCTCTTTACCTTTATGCAGCGGCTTCCGGAAATGACACCAAAATTCAACTACCCCATGGAATGGGACAACGTTGCTGCTCTCCCAATAACCACGTTTGATGACTGGTGGACTCGGGTCCTTGGCTTCAAGGGCAGAAATAAGGCGAAGCAGGCTGAAAAGAGGGGCGTCGCCCTTCGCGAAGTGCCCTTTGACGATGCTCTGATTGACGGAATTTGGCGAATTTACAATGAGAGTCCCGTGCGTCAGGGCAGACGTTTTCCGCACTTCGGAATGACGCCGGAAACGGTACGGGAACACGCGGGAACCTTCCTCAACTGCAGCGTCTTTCTGGGAGCGTTCCTGGCGGGCGAACTCATTGGCTTCGCAAAACTCACGATCGATGAGACTTGCACGCAGGCTGGTCTCATGCACATTGTCTCGATGATTAGCCATCGGGACAAAGCCCCAACAAATGCTCTGATTGCGCAGGCGGTGCGGTCCTGCGCGGGCCGGCGGATTCCTTACCTTGTCTATTCCCAGTTCTCTTACGGAAACAAGCAACGGGACAGTCTGAGCGATTTTAAGGAGCGAAACGGCTTCCAGCGTGTGGATATACCGCGATATTATGTGCCGCTGACGGCGTTTGGAGAGGTTGCATTTCGCGCGGGAATGCACCGCAGCCTGATCGAACGGCTCCCCGAGTCGGTCATTGCCAAACTTCGCGCATATCGGTCTGCATGGTACGGCAGAAGAATGCCATCCACATCGGAGGCACGTTAATTCGTGCCCGGAATCGTTGGCCTCATCACGCGCCGTCAAAGCTCGGACGCGCAAGCGGAACTGGCTACTATGCTCAGGGCCGTTCATCACGAGGATTTCTACAGTTGCGGCACATCCGCAGACGAATCACTGGGAGTCTATGTGGCCTGGACGGCGCTCGGCGGGTCCTTCTGCGACGGCATGCCGCTGCAGAACGAAACGAGCGACATTTCTCTGGTGTTTTCGGGGGACGAATTTCCCGATGATCGTCTTGTGCAGGAATTGCAAAACCGGGGTCACAGCGTGGGCCCGCAGCAGTCGGCCTATCTCGTTCACCTCTATGAAGAAAACCCTGATTTTGTCCACAAACTCAACGGCATGTTCCATGGCCTTATCATGGATCGCCGCCGGAAGGAACTAATCCTGTTCAACGACCGTTATGGAATGCATCGACTGTATTACCATGAATCTGGTGATGCCTTCTATTTTGCATGTGAGGCCAAGGCAATACTGGCGGTGTGCCCGGAACTCCGCTCCTGCGATGCCAGAGGGCTCGGGGAGTTCGTTGCCCTCAGTTCCGTTCTCGAGGACCGGACAATGTTTCGCGGTATTCATGCGCTTCCCGCGGCCTCATCGTGGACATTCCGCAACTCCCGCTTAGAGAACAGGGCGACCTACTTTGTACCCAGTCAGTGGGAGGGGCAGTCCCCGCTGGAAGCTGAGCCTTACTATCATGAGTTGCGAACGGTATTGACGACTTCCCTTCCCCGATATTTCGCAGGGCCTCAGCAATTGGGCATCGCAATGACTGGCGGGCTGGACACGCGTGTCATTCTTGCGAATTATCCGCGCACTCCCGGTTCGCTTACCAGTTATACCTTCGGCAGCATGTACCGCGATACCTGGGATGTGCGAGTGGGACGTCGCGTCGCTGCTATCTGCCAACAACCTCATCGAGTCATCGAGTTGGGGAATGAGTTCCTTACTGCATTCGGAATGTGGGCACAACGAACCGTCCTCATTACTGAGGGAACGGTTGACCTCTATCGGGCGCCGGATCTTTACTTCAGCAGCAAGGTTCGCGAGGTCGCCCCTGCCAAAGTCGTAGGGACCTATGGCAGCGAAATCGTCCGACGCGCCGTCATGTTTGGGCCCGTGGAACCGGAGTCAAGGCTGTTTATTCCTGATTTTCTTCGATACGTTCAGGCGGCGGCGAACACGTATGCAGCTCTGCGGCGGCAGCATCCAGTGACATTCGCTGCGTTTCGCCAGTCGCCATGGTATCACTCCGGAATTCTGGCATTGGAGCAGAGTCAGTTAACGGTCCGCTCTCCCTTCATGGACAATCAATTCGTGCGCACCGTCTATCGCGCACCTCAGGATGGCCCAGATGGAGATATCCGATTGCGTCTAATCAAGGACGGCAATCCGGCGCTGGGACGTGTCAGATCTGATCGCGGCGTGGGCGGCAATGGATCTCACCTGGCCGGTTGTCTTGCCCGGGCCTCCCGTGAGTTCTCCTTTAGGGCCGAACACCAATATGATTACGGGATGCGCCAGCCGCTGGCGCGGCTCGATCACTATCTCTCCGGACTCCGTCTGCATCGGTTATTCCTGGGACGCCACAAGGCTCTCCATTTTCGCGTCTGGTATCGCGATCAGCTCTCGGATTATGTCAGGCAAATGCTGCTTGATTCTCGATCGTTGTCGCGTCCTTATCTGGAGAGGAAAGCCGTAGAGCGATTAGTAGCAAGGCATCTTGATGGATCCCGAAACTATACCACGGCGATCCACAAACTGCTAACACTCGAACTTCTCCATCGGCTACTCCTGGATGGTTAATCAAGTAAAGAGGCGTGCCAAGGCGCCCGCCAGGCGAGTCCGATGCCCCCGCTGATTGCGACTATCGTCTACGCAGTTGCAATTGCCGTGCTCTTTCAACTGGAACGAGACCGTACGAGCACGGTGTCGAGAGTCCTATGGCTTCCAGTGGCTTCGCTGCTGATAAGCGGTTCGCGTCCGGTGTCGTTTTGGCTGAACATGCAGCCTGCCGGCTCACCGGAGGCGCTGCCGCAGGGAAATCCACTCGATCAGACGATCGCTCTTGGATTGATCATCGCGGGCCTGGTTATCCTCTTTGTCAGGCGGACCACAACCGTCCGCCTGCTGCGCTCCAATGCTGCGCTCATACTGTTTGTGCTCTATTGCGCGATCAGCATTACCTGGTCTGACTACCCGGGTGTCGCCTTCAAACACTGGATCAAACTCCTGGGCGATTTAATTACCGTCCTTCTCGTGCTCACGGACCGTCACCCGTCGCGCGCCGTGTACTGGGTGCTGACTCGGGTGGGCTTTATCCTAATTCCCGTGTCCATCCTGCTCATCAAGTACTATCCAGCCATTTCGAAGTTGTACGACCCGTGGACGGGCATGCAGTCCTTTTCCGGCGTCGCGGCAGACAAAAATATGCTCGGCATGGTCTGCCTGGTTTACGGCCTGGTAGCGCTATCTCAACTCATTGTCGTCTATCAGACCCAGAAAGGGCGTCAGCGAACCCGTCGGTTAATCGTTTATGGCATCTTTCTCGCGATGCTGTTCTGGCTCTTCTCGCTTGCCGACTCCGTGACCTCCGAGATGTGCTTCTCTATGGGAAGCTTTGTGATTCTGATGACGAACTTCTTCAGGACAGCCCGTAAGCCGGCGACCGTGCACCTTATGGCCGCTGCCCTCGTCGCTATTTGCTATTGTGTCTTATTTCTGCACGTAGATGAGGGCGCCGCCCTGAGCCAGCTCGGCAGAAATCCGACGCTTACCGGCCGGACCGAGATTTGGAGCGGACTGCTCCGCTTTGCCGGTAACCCGCTTTTCGGAGTCGGATTCGAAAGCTTCTGGCTCGGTGATCGGTTGCAAAGGATCTGGGCGAGCGGAGGGTATCTGGCTGGAATCAATGAGGCCCACGATGGGTATTTAGAAATGTACTTGAATCTGGGGTGGGTTGGAGTTGGACTACTTTTGGGCATCATTGTTACCGGATACCGACATGTCCTGGCGACCCTCCGTCAGGACCGCACGGTCGGCTGCCTCAGCCTGGCCTTTTTCGTCGTGGCCGTTATCTATAACTTCACGGAAGCTGGTTTTCGAGCAGGCAGTTCTGTGTGGTTCGCGTTTATGTTTTCCATTCTATTCGTCCCCGCTGTCCCATCGCTGCAACGATCCGGCAAGCCGATTCGGAGGCGGCGGGGCTCGCAGAACACACTACCCCGCGCGTTGCATGTCTCGGAATCCGAACCGCAGGGGTACGCAGTGATCGTCCCGGCACGCCCAGGGATTCGCGGCTTCGAGAATGCCTAACGAACTGTCCGACGCATTCGGCGCTTTTATGAGCCTTGTTTGGGTTTTGAGTGAGTCATGGCACCCGCGGCCTGAAGCATTCAGCTTCCTCGGGCGGCATGCCTAAAGCACTACGGCCAATAGGCCGGATTGCCCGCCTCATTGGCGTGACAGCGAACGTCGGTTCCTTTTCCACTTGTTGGAAATTCGAAGACGGATTGCACCTGTTTCGGAATAAAACGAGCCATGAAATCATCGTTTTGCATCGTTGAGGATCGACCGGCGTGGGAGCCGTCCCTAAAGCTACTTCTGCTAAGCCTTAGCGCTTACGCCTCCGGCGGTGCAATCAATCTGTTTTATCCGCCAGCAGGGCGGACCTTTCTAGGGTGGGCGGAGGGTCTTCCACACGTCCGCGTTCGGACTCAGAGATTGAGACTGTCCGGCTGGGACGTGAAACCCGAGGCCGCGCTAGTGCTCATCGATGAGGGCTTCGACGAGGTTATCTGGATCGACTCTGATATCGTCGCGTGTCGTGACCCCAACGGTCCATTCCGTGGGCTATCGCCGGAGACTTTCGCACTGACGATAGACGCGGAAGCGGCTCAGCGGAATGGAACGGCTGCCGCTCGGGCGCGTAGTTGGGGACTTGAGGTGAGAAGGGAGCTGCCTTTTAACCCGAACCTTGGGGTGTTTCGCGCTACGAGGTGCCACTGCCAGCTGCTGGCGCGCTGGTCGGAAATGCTCGCGCGGGACGAATATCAGGCCTGCCAGCGGATGGAGTGGAAGGAGAGACCTCTCCACATGATGGGCGACCACGATCCCCTTGCTGCGTTACTCTGCTCTGCCGAGTTCTCGGAGATTCCCGTCCAGTTCCTTCGCCGAGGTGCGGATATTATCCATTTCGATGGCGTATACGGATATACGAGCGCCGCAAGGATCCAGCACTTCCTGTTCGGGCCCCCGGTGTTCGTACACTCCATGGGCGCCAAACCATGGTCCCATCGTTGGAACGAGCCTCCATTGGGGCTTCGGGATTGGTTTAAGGAGCGATATTTCGACGTTTCACCATACACGGCGTACGCAGCCAAGTTGGGCCAGGAATTCGGTTTCCATGAGGGATGGATGGATCCCCACTACCCGTTCAGCCGAGCTCTACGAGCCCTCGGTATGGGGCGTCCGCCGCTCATTGGCCTTCCGCTTGCGGTCTTGGCTGACATCGCCAGATTGGTGTCTATTGCCGAGGGTAGGTGAGCCGGCCATCGCGAACAGCTCGAAGCCATGCAAGGCAGCATTTCACAACCGCCCGGAACTGGACAGCAGTCAAGTGGAAGTCTTATCCAGACGAGCTCTGCTTGTCGCCTGCTACTCCATAACCCAGTGGAGTGTAACTTTTACACGCTCTGGTGCGAGGTAACCTCAAAACTTCTCATCAGAGAGGGATCTAGGAGGATCAGTTTCGTCAAGGTAAGGAGGATGGACGAAAAAGTGTTCGCTAAGCCGTTGATTTACAATGACACTAAAGTTGCTGTTACGACAGTAACACGATGTTACTTTCGTGACTTGAAGAGACGGTACTGAGATTGCTAGAATTTCGAGTCAGTTCCCCTCAGGTCCAAGTGTAAGCGAGGTTCAGATGACTCGACGTATGGCTCTTTGTGCTGGATTTGCGTTATTTTCGGGCCTCTCCACTTGGCGCGCCCGCGCGACAAGTGGTTTGACTTTACCTTCCGCCCCTAGCCTTACATTGAAGGAGGAGCGAAGGTGAAAAAGATTCTCGTTGTTGTCGCGCTGCTGCTCGGCGCTGTCCACGTCTGTCATGCAGGTACCTACTACGCCAACTCCTGCTCTTATGCGGATGTGAATGATTGCATCAACGGCAGCGGGGTGAACACCTGCCATGCAGGGAGTCCTTCCGGTTCGCAGGGGACGCACAAGGCGGTCAATGGTGACACGATCAACATCCCTGCGGGAAGCTGCACCTGGTCCAGTACGCTGGCGATCTCGGGCGTATGCATCGACCTGCTCGGAAGCGGCACGCCGAACTCAGGTGCGGGCACGACCGGAGCTGGGACGATCAACACCACCCTCCTAGATGATGTCAGCGGCAATCCAATGATTGAGGTGGAGAAAGTTCCTCAGAGCGGGTGTGGCACATTCTCACAATACATGCGAATATCCACGCTCGAAATCGAGCCCGACAACAGCAGTATCGCTCTCTATTCTCCCATCACGGTCGCCGGCACCTGCACTTCGAGCGGCTGTCCGTATCTGCGTATCGACAACATTGAGTTTGCGTGGGGATCGAACACCCACACCACGTGGCTAACCCGGACGGACAACATCTGGGGCGTGTACGACCACAATACCACTAACGGCGCAAGCCCCGGCAACGCTCTTGGGATGCCCCATTACAGCGCGTGGGAGGGTATTGGCAGCAACGGCGACGAATCATGGGCTTCTCCTACTACGTTTGGCACTCCCGAGGCTATGTATTTCGAGAACAATTCACTCGGAGGCGGTCTGGGCACAACCGAGGACTGCGATGAGCCGACGCCCGGTGGAAACGCTGGAGGGTGCCGAGCAGCGATTCGCTTTAACAGCTACCCTTCTTTGAATGGCTCCATCGGCTATTTTCATGGAACGGACACGACGCAAAGAACCCGTGGCGGCTATCAGATGGAAATCTACGGCAATACAGCGACCTGTACCAATAGCTCTCAGGGCTGTTCGCAAGCAATTATGGATTTTCGCAGTGGCACCGGATTCATTTTCGGGAACATCGTAGACGCCGACTCAGGATCGTGGCTAGGCAGCCTTGTAGACGTGGACACCCAGCGGCGCTATCGGGACATTTCGACCGAGTGGGGCGAGTGCAATGGAGCAACGCCCTACGACACGAATGATGGCGGGACCGACCCTACAGGAACCTTCACCGGAATCACGGGCGCAACCACACTGATTGATTCCGCCGTCGACTGGACGACAAACGAATGGGTTGACCCGGGCAGCCCGTATGAGCTCTCTGACGTGACGCAGGGCGGCAGCGCGATGAACGCGCTCCCGATGGAAATCGCGTCCAACACAGTTGATACGGCAACGCCGTACAACATAGAAGGCTGGTCATGGGACAGCGGAGACTCGTTTCAGCTTCTTCACCCATCCGTGTGCGTGGACCAGCCTGGGAGGACGCTCAGCATCTACTACTCCGGTACGACACCGTCTCCGGTTAGTCCTGCCGATGAAACGCTGACCCCTATCTATGAATGGGACGACACGGGGACCAAGCCGAATCAAGGGAACTTCGGCAGCACCACGCAGTCGCTGATTGCCAATCGCGACTGGTATACAGACAACTCAAATGGCGCCTCAAAGGCTCAGACTTCCCCCACGTCGCCATTTAACGGAAGCGGTGGAGTGGGCTTCGGGACGCTGGCGAACCGGCCTACGGCCTGCACTGCAGGAGTCGGATATTTCGCAACGGACGAGGGAAACTGGAACCAGAGCGGGAACGGATTTGGGCAGGGGGAAATGTACATCTGCACAGCTACGAACACCTGGACGGAGGAGTACGAACCCTACACCTACCCGCATCCGCTGGATGGTGGCGATAGCACAAGCGATGGTTCACACCCGGCGCCTCCGACAAACCTGGTGGCCACCCCCGTCCCAGTCGGCTGACCTCGAAACGCACGGGAGAAGCAGGCAGCTGGCGAACGCCGTGATTTGTTGGAGCGAAAGTGATTGAGGGTGTGCTATTTGCTGCGGTTTTTCGGCACGCCGGTGGATGATCTTGATCTATTCTGAACTCTCCGGAATCCTCCCCGGTCGTTAGCAACCATTGCGTCGTGACAACCACGTGTACGCCCTCCGGGTGCCCAATTCTATAAGTGATCAGATGGACTGAAAGACACTTGTGGGGCCCTCCGAACTCCCCAAGCACGCTGGCCGGTTGAGGAGCCAAGGGCGGTGATGGCCACCCGTTCGAGAGCCGTGTTTCCCGCTGCTTTATGGTTCCCGGCAGCACCTGATCCGGAGATCAAGCTTGCGATTCAGGTTGCGCGGGGCGCTCACTGAAAGGACGTCCATTGAAAATCAGTATTTTCGGCCTGGGGTATGTCGGGACTGTCTCTGCGGGGTGCCTCGCTCACGACGGTCATGACGTACTGGGCGTTGATCCCATACAAACCAAGGTTGACCTGATCAACAACGGTCTTCCTCCCATTATTGAGGCTGAAATCGGCGAGCTCATCGCTCATGCAGTCCAAAATGGAAGGCTACGCGCGACTTCCGATCCGACCGAGGCCATCCAGACGACGCAGTTGTCGCTTGTGTGCGTCGGTACTCCGAGTCAGCCCAATGGAAATCTCGACCTTCATTACATTCGCCGCACCTGTGAGGAGATAGGATCCGCGCTCAGGAATAAGAATTCGTTTCACACCGTCGTCATCCGCAGTACCATCCTGCCAGGAACGATGAATCGTATTGTCATTCCTGTTCTTCAGGAGGCATCAGGAAAGACGGCCGGCGTCGATTTCGGGATCGCGTATAACCCCGAATTTCTCCGGGAAGGATCCGCCGTGGGAGATTACAACGCACCGCCCAAAACAGTCATCGGGGAACTGGATCAGGCGAGCGGCTCAATACTCGCTCAGCTGTACGCGAACCTTGACGCACCGTTGATGAAGGTTCCTCTCGAAGTCGCTGAACTGGTCAAGTATATCGACAATAGCTGGCACGCATTGAAGATCGGTTTTGCCAACGAGATCGGAACTTTGTGCAAAGCTCTGGGCGTTGATGCTCATGAAGTGATGGATGTTTTCTGTCAGGACAGGAAGCTGAATATTTCACCGGCCTATCTTCGGCCCGGTTTCGCGTTCGGTGGATCCTGCCTGCCCAAAGACCTCCGTGCTCTCGCGTATACGGCCAAATCCCACGACCTCGAACTTCCGATTCTTCGCTCGATTCTCCCGAGTAACGAACTTCACATAAGCCGTGGGGTCGACCTGATTATGCGAAAGGGCAACAAACGCGTAGGAATTCTCGGTTTCAGTTTCAAGCCCGGAACCGATGATTTGCGGGAAAGCCCGGTGATCGAGGTAATTGAACGTTTATTGGGAAAGGGCTATGACCTGCGCATCTACGACAAGAACGTCAAACTGGCTAGTCTGGTGGGCGCCAACAAGGATTTTATTCTGAATCGGATTCCCCACATTTCCCGCCTGATGGTAGACCAGCTGGACGCAGTTCTGGGTCACGCGCAAACCATCGTGATCGGCAACATGGACCCCGACTTCCGTGGAGTTGTCAAGCAACTCCGCGACGATCAGTCGCTGATCGACTTCGTTCGCCTAATGGACGCCAAAAGCGGTAACGGCAGGTATGACGGTATCTGCTGGTGAGCACCTCAGACGCTCCGATTGCCCCAATCCCGTGAGAAGGCTTGCCGACCAGGGAAGTCGCTGGTGCGGAGACGGAATTATCTGGGGCCGCAGTTGAACGGAACGTGGAACAGAAAACAGGCCCAGGAGCGGATGGCGCGGGCTCGCTATATCCTCGCGCGACTTGTGGAGCGGGCACGGTCGTGCTGCTGGCCGGAGAAGACATGGGAATATTCTGCAGGACGCCCCGTCGCAGCCTATGCGAGCGTCAGCATAAGGCGAGTGGGCAGGCGACTACCGCGGACGGATACTGCGAGGTCGCGCAGCTGATCGCCGCCCGCTCCTTCAGAGCCTCTGGACGTAGCGAGCAGAGACTTGCGACTGAACAGGATCATCTTGGCCGCCTTTAGAGCGATCGTTACAATTGCAGATTAAGCACTCTCGGAGTAGATCATGCCGAAGCCTCTTGTATCCATCTTAATTACCGCGTACAACGCGGAGAAATATCTGGGAGAGGCCCTCGAGTCCGCAGTAGGCCAATCGTGGTCACGAAGAGAGATTATTCTCGTGGATGATGGATCCACAGATGGAACCGCGGATGTGGCGAGGCAATTCTCATCGAGAGGAGTAACCGTAGTCTCCAAGGAGAATCGGGGCCAGAGCGCCGGGGTAAACACGGCTTACGAACATTGTCATGGAGACTATATCCAGTATCTGGACGCAGACGATCTTCTGGTCCCGGACAAGATTGAGCGGCAACTGGCAGCCTTGCGGGACAGAGACAGCAGGCGCATTCTGCTCTCTTCACCCTGGGCTCCGTTTTACTATCGAATTCGTGGAGCCCAATTCGTTCGGAATTCCTTTTGGGAAGATCTCTCCCCTGTCGAGTGGCTCCTGCGGAAAATGAATGAAAATACGCACATGCAGAATGCAACCTGGCTGGTAAGCCGGGAGCTTGCCGAAGCAGCGGGGCCCTGGGATGCAGATCTTCAATATGATCAGGACGGGGAGTACTTCACTCGTGTTCTGCTGGCATCAGAAGGAACGCGGTTTGTAGCGGGTACTGGAATCTACTACCGCTCTACCGGCCCGGGCAGCATCAGCCATATCGGTAACTCGGATAATAAAAAGGAATCGTTATTCCGTTCCATGAAACTAACCATGGGCTATCTGCGGTCGGTCGAAGAGAGCGAACGCGTCCGCAAGGCATGCCTTGCCTACATGCAGACCTGGTACGGTGCCTTCTATCCGGATAAGGCTGAGATTGTTGCGGAGATGCGGGCCATCGCCTCCGAGCTTGGAGGGCAGCTTACCGAGCCACGTCTGCCCGCAAAGTACAGTGGGTTGAAGGCGATTTGTGGCTACCGGACAGCGCACTGGGCGGCGACGGTGCTGCCCCAGTTCAAATCAAATGCTCTCAGGCGTTATGACAAGGTGATGTCCCGTCTGGAAAGCGCGCGGCAAGGGCAGCGGCAGCCGGTCGGAGCATTCGAAGAGGATTGGCTGCAGTGATGACAACCGGATGTGATCATCCTGTGGAGGTTGCATTGCTGACCGGGGGTAGAGACACGCCGTACGCATTTGGACTGGCGAACGCGCTATTGCGAACGGGTGCGGCACTGGATCTGATCGGAAATGATGCGCTTGACTGCCCCGAATTTCGAAACGCTCGCGGTGTGAGATTTCATAATTTTCGTGGAGATCAGCGCCCGGAAGCAGGGTTTCCCGCGAAGGCTCTTCGGGTATTGAAGTACTACGCAAGATTAATTGCTTATACTGCGAGTTCCAGGCCGGGGCTATTTCACATCTTGTGGAACAACAAATTCGAACACTTTGACCGGACCCTTCTCATGCTGTGGTATCGGCTGCTGGGAAAGCAAATCGTCCTCACAGTACACAACGTGAATGCGCGGCGGCGGGACCGTAAAGACAGGATCCTTAACAGGCTAACCCTTCGATTCCAATACCGACTTGCCGATCACCTTTTCGTGCACACGGACAAGATGAAGCAGGAACTGCTGGAGGAATTCGGCGAGCGTGACGACAGAATCACCGTCATACCTTTTGGAATTAATAATGCAGTTCCACACACAGAACTTACTGTGCAGCAAGCCCGAGAACGGCTTGGTATTCGAGACCGAGAAAAGGCAATTCTTTTTTTCGGCCACATTGCGCCCTATAAGGGCCTAGAATATCTGCTGACGGCATTTGAGAAAATGGCCAGTGAGAGAGACGAGTATCGGCTCATCATCGCCGGGCGGCCGAAGAATTGCCAGCAATACTGGAGCGCAATCAGGGTTGCAATTGACGAAGGTGTGCGAGCGGGCAGGATAGTGCTTAGGGATGAGTTTATTCCAGATGAAGATACCGAAGTCTACATGAAGGCTGCGGATGTGCTGGTGTTGCCCTACCGGCACATTTATCAGAGCGGAGTACTGTTTCTGGGATATAGTTTTGGGCTGCCGGTTCTTGCAGCGGACGTTGGTTCCCTCCGCGACGAGGTCATCGAAGGGAAGACCGGGTTCGTCTTTCGCCCTGAAGATTCTGCGGATTTGGCCAGAGTGATTGACCTTTACTTTGCGAGCGACCTGTATGGAGACCTGGCCAACCAGAGGTCGCGGATTCGGGATGTTGCGGCCGCGCAGCACTCCTGGGAGGTGGTGGGTGAGATGACCATGAAGGTGTATGTGGACATGATGCGGCATGCACGCCGCGGGCTAATGGGGCGGAACGTTGCGGGTGTCGCAACTGATGCGAAGATCAATTGACTGGAACGAAGGCAGAATATTGCGGCTTCGGGAAGAGCGTGCTGCCTCAGTTTCTTTGTACGAGAATCTAAAAGCATTGCATGGCCGTCTCACAACAGGCAGGGAATATCTTCCGTACGGAACATCTGCAGGCAGACCTGAAAGTCCGGTCAGTCCGCGGCGCGCTGTTGACGCTGACCTCGCAGGGCGCGCAATTCGTAATCCAGTCCGTTGCCACAGTGGTCCTCGCTCATCTGCTGACCCCTGCGGACTACGGCCTGGTTGGGATGGTCACGGCCATCACGGGTCTTGGGCAGGCCTTTGCCGATCTGGGTCTCTCCGAGGCGACGATTCAGCACCCCGAAATCAATCATGATCAGGTCAGCAAACTGTTCTGGGTCAACGTGGCAATCGGAGTGGGGCTCACGGCGATCACTGCGGCTTTGGGCCCAATACTGGCCTCGTTCTATCACCAGCCGCGGCTCCGAGCGATCACGTACGTCGTATCGCTGGTGTTCGTGATTGGGGGGCTCCGAGTCCAACACGACGCCCTGCTTCAGCGCAACATGCGCTTCACGGCTCTCGCCATACGAGATGTGGTTTCGCTTGCGGTGGCAGTGCCTACCGCCATTTTTCTGGCATGGCGAGGCGCCGGCTACTGGGCGATCGTCGCCCTGCCGCTGACAGTCAATACCATCCAAATGACCCTTTCATGGGTGATGGCGCGCTGGGTTCCAGGCCTGCCCAGGGGCTTCACGGATGTTCGCTCGCTGATCCACTTCGGCGGTAATGTCGCGGCCTCCTATCTGACCATCAATTTCAGTCGTAGCGCGGACAGCATTTTGATCGGAAGGTATTGGGGCGCGGGGCCCCTCGGGCTTTACTCGAGGGCGATGAACCTCTTGCTGCTGCCGGTCCGGCAGCTTGGCGCACCGGCCAGGCGGGTTGCGGTTCCTGCCCTGAGCAGAGTTCAGGACGACCCCGACCGTTTGGCGCGCGTTTACCTGGGCATGGCAAACCTTATTACGTGGATTACCGGTCCGATCTTCGGCTTTTTGTTCGTTGCGGCGACTCCTGTGATCGTTTTGACGCTCGGGTATAAATGGCATGCAGCGGGTCCGGTATTCCAGATCCTCGCTATTTTCGCATTGGGCCAGCTCCTCTACCAGTCCGCTATCTGGCTTCTTATAAGCCGAGGGCAATCGCAACGTTTGCTGCACATGACACTTATCCTGTGTCCGGTCACAGTTCTCAGTTATGTGGTCGGCCTTCCATTCGGAATTAAAGGTGTGGCGTGCTCAGGCGCGCTCGTTATGCTTGTCACCTTTCCATTTATGTTGAGTTTCAGCTTTCGTGGAACAGGATTGACACTCTACCAGTTGGGAAGAAAGGTACGCTACCCCGTCATTACCACACTGGCTGGGGTCGCCACCGGGGAACTGGCTTTTCGCGTCGCGCCTCACCTGCGAGACTTTTTGCAAATCCTGGTTATCGGTGCCGCATTTGCGACAGGATGTGCGATTGCGCTGCTGCTGCGTCCGATACGGGAGGAAGTGAAGGAGCTTGGAGATCTGCTGCGCATCGCTGGCGTTATTCCGGCGGTCGCGATCGCCGAGGGTTTCGACGAAAGACCGATATGAGAGAAAAGAAACGCGCGTTTGTAACTGGTGCAGAGGGCTTCATTGGCTCGCACCTGGTAAGATTCCTTGATGCCAGGGGATGGGAGGTTCTCGGTGGAATTGTGCAGCCCAGATCGAAGCTGTCGCTGCCGGATTCAGGAGTTCGCGTTGCGAAGTGTGACCTTCGAGATGGAGATCGAGTGAAACGTGTTCTGCATCAATACCGGCCGACACACGTATTCCATTTGGGAGCACAGAGCCTTCCCACCGTTTCGTGGACTGACCCTGTAGGGACTTTCGATTCCAATATCATGGGTTCACTGCATCTCTTCGAGGCGGTGCGTCACATGAAACATCATCCCGTTGTGGTTTCCGCCTGTTCCAGCGCCGAATACGGAAATGTTCCGAGGGCAGCAATACCGGTTACAGAAGAGCAACCGTTGCGTCCGTTGCATCCGTACGGGATCAGCAAGGTCTGCCTTGACTTGCTGGCTCGGGAATACTTCATCGATTACGGTATTCCCACCGTTAATCTCCGTCTCTTTAACACAACGGGGCCGGGCAAGACGAACGATGCACCTTCGGACTTTGTGCGTCAATTGGTGCGCATTGGGAAGGGTCAACAGCCGGCGGTCATTGAGGTGGGTAATCTGAAACCGCGCCGTGCCTTCCTGGATGTACGGGACACCGTACGCGGCTTCTATCTGGCGGCGATGAAGGGAAAACCGGGCGAATCCTATAATCTCTGCGCTGCGTCTGCGCATGAAGTCGGCAAGCTACTGCGCACCGCCATTCGACTCTCTGGAGTGCAGGCGGAAGTCCGCCCAGTTGCCCATCTGATGCGACCTTCCGACGAAAAGATCATTTTTGGAAGCACCCGGAAATTCCGCAGAGATACGGGCTGGAAGCCTGCGTTCTCGCTCGAACAGACACTGACATCCATGCTGGAGTACTGGGAAGTGAGATTGTGAATCGTGGATCCGGCATGTACCGATCTATTTTCTCTGTCTGATAAGACCTTCCTGATCACCGGGGGTACCCGTGGCATCGGTCGGGCAATCTCTTTACGGTTCGCCCGGGCGGGCGCTCGGGTAGTCGCCAATTACCTTCGCAACGAACAAGCTGCAGACAGACTGAAGGCAATCGCTGCCAACGAGAGGCTTGATGTTGTACTCTGTCGCGCAGATTTGAGCACGCAGCGTGGTCTTGAACAAGTAAATGCCTGTCTGGAAGAAGGAAGTAGCCGCCTCAATGGTCTTGTCCACTGCGCAGCCACTGGTGTTCACCACCCGCTGGAAGAACTCAATGATCGCCATTTTGACTGGGTCATGAATCTTAATGTGCGCGCCTTTTTCAATCTCGTCAGATTGCTTCTGGAACGGTTTACCGATCGATCGAGCATCGTGGCAGTCAGTTCCTGGGGAGCCCTGCGTGCCTTGCCCAACTATTCGCTGACAGGTTCGTCGAAGGGGGCGCTGGAAGCATTGGCGCGCCATCTCGCTGTCGAGCTCGCTGACCGAGGGATTCGCGTAAACATTCTGACGGCAGGAGCCGTGCGAACCGAGGTTTGGAACGCGCTGCCGGACAGCGAGTCCCGCCTAGCCGACGCTGCGCACCGCACCCCGATCGGGCGCCTCGTAACGGTGGAGGAAGTCGCCTGGGGTGCGCAGTTTCTGTGCTCCGAAGCGGCCAGCGGTGTCACCGGGCATACCCTCACGATCGATGGTGGCGCTGGGATCGTGGGGTAAGGCACTCCAGCAGGTCTTCGGTCTGCAACTGCACCTTTGACCGGATCGCGCAATTATGGAACACTTCTTCAAAGGGCATCCTGAGACTCAGATGAACGAGAGGCTACATGAACGAGTCTGACCGTGTCCTGAACAAGGTCCGGGAGGCTTTCGCGTCTTCCTTTGAGCTCGATCCGCAATCTGTATCGATAGATACGAGCGCCAGTGACATTCCCGGATGGGATTCCGTTGGGCATTTGTTGCTCGCCAGCAACCTCGAACAGGTTTTTGGGATCAGCCTCGACGTCGACGAGTTGATGGAAATGGAAAATGTCCGGGAAATTGTGCGCATCGTTTCCGGAAAGCTCTCCAGAGACGCGTAACGTGACAGCGGCAGCGAACTGGAATTTTGCCGGACGTCTGGCAGACCGCCTGGGTCCACGTTCTGGGATGATTGATGCAGCCACTGGCCTCCGCGTTGGCTCCGGAGAACTGCGAAACCAAATCGAATCCTACGGCGCCGGCCTGCAATCTGCCGGTCTGCGTCAGGGTGATCGGGTGCTGATTGGCTGCACCTTGTCTCCGCCCAGCGCTTTGGTTTATTTGGGCGCGATCTATGCCGGCCTGGTCCCGGCGCTGGTAGATGAGCGCACTCTTACTACTTCGGCGTCGACGCTGATTGAAGCTACCGGCGCGACGGCAGTGTGGACCGAAAAGCGCCTTTTGCCAGGAAAGGTGGATGGCCAAACCATTTATTCCTTGCATGGCGAGTTCACAGCGCAAGAAGATTCGTTGTCTTCGCCTGCTCACTGTGCCCCCTCCGATTTGGCAGTCCTGATGGCCACGTCCGGATCAACGGGTGTTCCGCGATTTGTGATGGTGAGCCACGGTAATCTGCTCGCCAATACGGAAGCTATCGTGCGAAGCCAGCGCCTGGGCGGCGACGAGCGCGCCATGATAGTTCTCCCTGTGAGCTACTGTTTTGGCGCGAGTCTTCTGCATACTCATCTTTACCAGGGTGGCAGCGTAGTTTTTGACCGGCGATTCATGTTCCCGGATAAAGTACTAAGGGCCGTCGCTGATTTTAGCTGCACGACTTTTGCGGGAGTCCCTACTGTCTATGATGTGCTCCTTCGACGCTCGAGCATCCGAAGCATGATATTTCCCACGCTCAGGCGATTTCTCCAGGCGGGCGGTGCCCTGGCTCCCGAGAAAGTCAACGATATGCGAGCAGCATTTCCCGGAATTGACTTTTACGTGATGTACGGGCAGAGCGAAGCCACAGCGCGAATATCATGCCTGGAGCCCGGGCGGTGGGAGGACAAACGCGGCAGCGTAGGAACGCCTCTCGACAATCTGAACGTGTCGATCGTTAATGAGGAAGGTGTGGCGCTGAACGCAGGAGAAGTTGGCGAATTGCTCGTCGCAGGGCCATCGATTTGTCTGGGATACTGGAATGATCGCGACGAAACGCGCCGCATCTTCTGCGACGGATGGCTGCACACCGGAGATCTTGCACGCCAAGATGAGGATGGTTATCTCTGGATCGAGGGGCGGAAAGCGGGATTTCTGAAGATCCGGGGCACTCGGATAAGCTTCGCGGAGGTGGAAAGAAGAGTTGCTGCAATGCCGGGAGTGTATGACTGTGGGGCCTGTGCTGTTACTCATCCTGAGGCGGGAGACGCTCTGCTTCTGCTCGTCGTACCCGATCGCGGCACGCGCGTAGACACGGAAAGAATCCGCCGCGCGCTTCCGGCACACTGGACCCTTGACTCGATCCGCCTCGTGTCTGAATTACCCAGAACGCCGGCGGGAAAACTGGCGCGCCCGGCGTTGCTCGAATGGGCAAAGAATGGCCATGCAGCTATTGGGTGACAAGATCGATCGTATGTTGTCAGCCCCTCTTTATAGCCAGGCTCCTGGTGACCGGGAAACCGGCCTGCTGGAGCTACTTAAAGAGGAACTGGCATATGCCTCTGAACAGCACCCTGGATATAAAAGCTACCTCGCACACTGGCCCATAAACTATCAGGCAGCCGAACGGGTGAGCGACTTGCCCTATATGCCGGTTGGACTGCTTAAAACCAGTCCACCCTTGTCGCTTGTGGGCCCGCAAGAGGTCCGAAAGATTCTATCTTCAAGCGCCACGACATCTCAGGTGCCGAGCCGGGTTGTGCTGGATGCGCCGACGTCACGGCGAATGACGAAAGGAACTGTCCTGATCGTCCGCGATTTCATAGGATCAGCGCGAAGGCCGTATTTGGTCGTCGACACGCCCGATCAGAGAGCGGGCGGGAATGCGATGGGCGCGCGTGGGGCTGCGATTCAGGGGCTGCAGCCGTTTGCTGCGGAAACCACGTTTTGTCTTGGTGTTGACGGAAAAGGTGATCTGAGTCTGGACCTGGACCGGCTTATGAAATTTGCCGAGCAGAAAAGAGACGCCGAAGTTCTCATGTACGGCTTCACCTGGATCTTGTGGAACCATCTCGCGAAGCCTCTGCTGAAAGAGGGTATTTGTCTCGATCTTCAGAAGGTTCAATTGATGCACAGTGGGGGCTGGAAGCGGCTGCAAGATCATGAGGTGGATAAGAAATACTTCAACGAACAGCTGGCGCAGGTCGTCGGCTGCACACCGGCGTGCATCGTTGATTTCTATGGCATGGTCGAGAGCGTAGGCATCATCTTCCCGGATTGCCTGCACGGAAACAAGCACGCTCCCGTGTTTGGCGAGGTGATTGTGCGCGATCCTTTAATGCTGGAGCCGGTCGCTGCGGGAGACTTCGGCATTGTCCAGGTCTGCAGCGTCTTACCGACCAGTTTCCCCGGTAATCTGTTGCTCACCGAAGACATGGCCCAAGTGGTTGCCTATGACGGCTGCCCGTGCGGCCGCCGCGGTATCAGCTTCCGCTTTGCCGGAAGGATACCAAAGGCAGAGGTCCGCGGTTGCGGTAATATCGAACGCACACGGTCAGCGGTGAAGTGAGACATGCAAGTCACGATGCTTGATGTCCAGCGCGATGTCGATTCACCGAAGGAGATCTGCGACGCAGCAGCGCGGCTGCGTACGGCTGTTCTGGACTCCGACATTTCTCCGAACCAGGTTCTTTCGGTGTTTGACGCCTGGTCGAAGAGTCTGGAGTCGCGGGGGCTCGATGAGATTCCCGGTATTGTTTTTCTCCGCATATGGCTGCGGCGTGGCACTCTCGAACCTATTGTCCTGCGCGAACTGGGCCCCAATAGCCTCGACGGCGGCTGGAGCGATTGGGGACGCGCTCGATGCAAAGCTTACCCGCTGGGTGTTGTGGGCCACTGGCCCGCTGGAAATGTGGAAATCCAGCCGTCGCTCTCCATGACCTGCGCGCTCCTAGGCGGCAACAGCGCACTTGTCCGCATCCCCCGCGACCTCAACGATCTGACCCGGGTTCTGATGGAAAAGCTGGGCGAAAGCGATCCTGACGAAATCGTTACGCGCCGCATCTTTATGGCGGCCTTTCCACATGACAGACGTGACCTGCATGAAGCAATGGCGCAAGCAGTTGACGGAGCCATGATCTGGGGTGGTCAGGAATCCGTTTCGCAGGTACGTTCTTTACCCTTTCGTCACTGGGCACGGCTGGCGGTGTTTGGCCCGCGGCTGTCCGTCGCAGCCATGGACGTGGGCGCATGGAGCGATCCGGTTCAGCGCGACTCGTGGTGTCGTCGTCTTGCGCGCGACGTATGGCAGTTCGACCAGCAGGCCTGCTCTTCCCCACAGATTCTGTTCCTCGAGAAGACCTCCCACCACTCGACGAGGGACTTCGTCGCTTGTCTCGCACGCGCCTTCGAAGCGGAAAACCTGGCCCACCCCAGAAGAACGATCGCGGCTGGCCTGGCCTCGGCAATCACGCATGCCCGCGCTTCCTGGCTGCTGAATGACGCCAAACACACGGCAATCTTCCCGAAAAGCCCTGACTGGACCCTGCTGCTCGGATCCGGCTCCGACCTTCCTCAGCCTACCTGGGGCAAAACGCTCACAGTTCTTGAAGTCGATAGCTTGCTGGAGCCGATTGCGAAGTTCGACGGCAACATTCAGACTTTGGGTATCGCAATGTCCAACCCAGAAAATGAGCGTGAGCTGATCGAACTGGCAGGAAGACGCGGCGTCGATCGCATTGTCAAGTTAGGGCGTATGCACGTCTTTGCGCCACCGTGGGACGGCGTAGACCTGATCCGGCCCATGGTTCGCATGGTCCGTCACGTCAGCTCGCTCGATTAAACATGCTAATGAGGCAGGAAACACGGAAGCCTATGAAAGATGCCACCGCATTTCTCGGCGGCCTTGAAGCGAAAGCGAAGATGTTTGCTCCTTCCGCCCGGACAACCTATGAGGCGAACTCCGAGCTCTGCGGCTGGCTTCTGAACCCGCTCGCGCGCTGGGCCGACGCGGCCTACGGTGAACGCGCCTTTGATGATGCTGCCAAAGGCTATGCCAAGTACTGTATGGGTGTCTGGAAGTCTCAGCAGCTCTATGAGAAAGAAGGTCGCTACACACCGGAATCGCTCCCGGATCTGATTTCCGAGGTCTATCAAGATGAAGGCTACATGGTTCCTTATATGTGGGCCGCCATCCTCATCTATCCATTCTGGCCCTCCATGGTCAGCCACATCGCGCTCTACCGGGACGAATTCCTCAAGGCTCTTCCCGCCAACGGCACGATTCTGGAGGTGGCGTCCGGCCACGGAGTCATGGGATTGCTGGCGGCCGAGACAAGATCCGACATTCATGTGAGAGGGTTCGACATCAGCCCACCGGCCGTAGCGGTCTCCGAACGATTGCTCGGTGTTTCTGGGCATCGCGATCGCGTCACCTTTGCGGTCAAAGATGTTCTGAACCTCGAAATCCGCGGCGAGCCCGGACGCTACCAGGGCATCATCGCGGCCATGCTCGCCGAGCATCTGCAGGATCCACGACCGCTCTTCGCCGTGCTCGCCGAACATTTGGCCGACGATGGATTCGTCTTCTTTAGCACTGCTCTCGAGTCGGCTCAACGCGATCACACTTATGAATTCCACAACGAAAGCGAGCCGATAAAGATGGCGGAGGAGGTTGGCTTGCGCGTTACCCGACTTGTATGCGACGCCGGAGTGGCGGTTGCGGGTGGCCGCTTTCTTCCTCGCGCGCTGGGAATGATCTTACGCAAGCGCAGATAAAAACCAGGTAGATCTGCCTTTCAATGCAGCGGGAAAAGGCGCAGTCCGGAAACGAATGCTTCATATGACTATGACTTTCGAGGAAATCAAACTACATCTGAAGCAGCGCTTCCCGTTTATCATGGTTGACCGGGTCCTTGAGCTGGAACCGGGGAGGAACATCAGAACCGTCAAAAGTGTTGCGGGAAACGAGATCCAGTTTTTGGGCCATTTTCCCGATTATTCGATCATGCCCGGAACGTCAATTATCGAAGCCATAGGGCAAAGTGCCTCGCTTCTCTTCAGCTATAGCACCCAAAAGGGTACGAGTTCCGGGGAGTTTATGGCACTCGCCGCCGTCAATGACATGCGCTTCCTGCAGCCTGTATTGCCAGGATGTATGATGGTTATAGACGTCAGCGTGCTCAAGATGACAACGGAAGCCGCGCTGGTGGAGGGTACTGTTCGAGTCGACGACACGGTCGTCACTCGAGGTAAGCTTAGTTTTGCACGAAAGCTAGTCTGACATCTCACTGCACGCCCCCTTCTCGAGCTGAGTCGCAGCGGCTCTCGGTCCTTTCAGGAGTCCATTCCAATGAAGATCTTCAGAGTCAGAGCAAGATATCGTCCGAGTACCTATCTGGCTGCATTGAAGACTATATTCCGTGTAAACAGCCTGTTGCATTTCCTTGCCAGAGTGTTGCCAGGCGGGTTCAGCATCAGACCGTTTCTTCATCGTCTGCGGGGCGTGTCAATCGCAGATGACGTATGGATCGGCGACGATGTCTACCTTGACGAGGACTATCCCGAAGGTATCGAGATCCACAACGGAGCTGCAATTGCCACGCGGTGCACACTGATCAGTCATACAAAGGGAGTCGGGCGGATCATCATAGAGGAGCGAGTTGCGATTGGGGCCGGCTGCATTATCGTTTGCGCCTCGGGCCAAACGTTAACTATCGGGGAGGGGGCTGTAGTTGCCGCAGGTTCGGCAGTGTCGAGTGACATTCCTCCATTCACACTGTGCGGGCCGCCTAGGATTCAGACTTTCGGCAAGGTGGACATCCCCTTCCGTGCCGCAGCGACCATTGAGGAGTTCCGACGGGGCGTCAGGCCGCTAAGGCGTGGTGCAGAGCTGGACCCTGCGGAAAACAGCCCGCGGTAGTTAATACGGCCTATGGAAAATGTCGCGGAATTATATTACTCATGAGTTGCTACACAAAAGAAAGTTCGTTGGCCTGAGCGATGTTCGCTTGGGACGTCATATAGGTGCCGAGAGTTATCACAACGAGGCCAGAAAATGATTATAACGAGTACTCCACTGCGCATTTCCTTCTTTGGCGGCGGAACTGACTACCCCGTCTGGTATCGCGAGCACGGTGGGTCCGTACTGTCGACGACCATTGACAAGCGCTGCTACATTACCTGTCGTCGCCTACCTCCGTTTTTCGAATATCACAGCCGGATTTCCTATTCCAGAGTAGAAAATGTGGCGAAGAACGACGCGGTCGAGCATCCTTCTGTACGGGCGTGTCTGCAATACATGGGGGTGGACGAGGGTGTTGAGATCCATCACGTAGCGGACCTGCCCGCGCGTGCGGGCCTCGGTACCAGCTCGGCATTCACGGTCGGGCTTCTCCTCGCACTTTATGGGCTCAGGAACCAAATGAGAGATAAGCACACACTGGCCGGCGAAGCCATTCACGTGGAGCAGGATATCCTTCGCGAAGCTGTCGGCGCTCAGGATCAGGTAAGCGCGGCATACGGAGGTTTCAACCGCATCAACTTCGGCAAGGATGGATCCATTGACGTGAACCGGATCGTCGTGGCACAACAGAGGCTGGGAGATCTGGAGCAGCACCTCGCCCTCTACTTCACCGGGTTCTCCCGAACTGCCTCTGAAATAGCACAGGAACAGTTGAGGGTGACTCCGCAGAAAAGGCGGGAACTGAAGAGCATGCTTGAGCTGGTTGACGAAGCCGAGAAGACCATCACCGATCCGGGTCGACAGCTAAGCGACTTCGGCCGACTGTTGCATGAGGGCTGGCAGATCAAGCGGTCCCTCACGCAGAAGATTTCAAACAGCAACATTGACGAAATCTACGAAGCGGGACTAAGCGCCGGCGCTGTCGGCGGCAAGCTGCTTGGTGCCGGTGGTGGCGGTTTCATGCTGTTTTATGTGGATCCCGAAAGGCGGGAGGCGCTGAGGACTCGGCTGAGGAGCCTGCTGTGCGTTCCGTTTCGTTTCTCCAATCGAGGCAGCTATGTCGTTGTGTATGAGCCGGAAGAGCAATACGAAAGAGCGCTTGCCACCCATCGTGATCTGATCTACGCGAACGATGCTGCCTCTGCGGCTGAGATCCAGGCCAGCGGCGCTTTGACGTTTCCCAACTAAATCAGAGATTCGACCGCCCGAGGCGAAGCAATGACAAGTTGTCCCTATGTTCTCATTACCCCCGCCCGCAACGAGGAGGCATTTATTGAGAGGACACTCGAATCGGTAACCCGCCAAACGCTTCTGCCTCTGCGGTGGGTAATCGTCAATGACGGGTCAACAGACGCAACGGCGGCAAAGATACTTCCGTATCTCGCAGATAATCCCTGGATTGCGCTCGTCGATCTGCCCGTTCGACAGGAACGCCACTTCGCTGCCAAGGTCTTCGCATTCAACGTCGGCTTGGAGAAAGTGAAAGATCTGAGCTATGCTGTCATCGGCAACCTGGACGCGGACGTGTCGCTGGACCAGGACCATTTCGAATTCTTGATAAGCCAATTCATCAAAGACCCCGCTCTTGGCGTTGCGGGAACAGTCTTCCGGGAACACGGTTACAATTCGGAGACCGACAGCTTTGAAGGTGAGACTTACGTCTCGGGCCAATGTCAGATGTTTCGGCGCAGATGTTTTGAGGAAATTGGCGGCTACAAGCCGAACAAGGGAGGCGGCATCGACTGGATGGCCGTTACGCATGCGAGGATGATTGGCTGGAAAACGCGATCGTTCCGCGAGAAGTATTTTTTTCATCATCGGAGGCTCGGGACGGCGGAGCGCGGAATCCTGGCCTCGAGTTTTGCCTACGGCCGCAAGGATTACTTTCTCGGCGGCCACCCGTTATGGGAACTCTTCCGTGTTGCCTGGAGAATGACGAAGCGACCCTACGTGCTGAACGGTACAGCTCTTGGCTTCGGATATTTCTGCGCTGCTCTGCAAAGAGCACAGCGCCCCGTTTCTCCGGAGCTGATGCACTTCCATCGCAGGGAGCAGATGAAAAAGCTCAGGGCCATTTTTGGAACCCTGCTCAGGTTGAAACACATCGACAGCTTCCGGGCTGGGATGGTCGCTGTTTCGACGTCCGAGGATGCGAGGCACTCCTCGGGCGTACAACTCCCGAAGGAGAGAGAGTTCTATGAACGCTGAAGCCGCGCTGAGTATCCCGATTCAGGCCGTTACTGGCTCCGCGGACCTCCCTCTGGAAGCCGTCCGGACGGCGGTCATACACTTTGTCGAATGGCTGGACCGGTACGGAGAGACGTCGCATGACTTCCAGACGTACTATATGGGCGCTTATGGAAAGTGGGCAAAGAGGCTCTATTATGAGCATCCTCTACCAGGCAGGATCGCTGTTCTGCCTATGGTGGTCAGCGAAGCGTTTTTGCCTTCAGCCAGGCGACTGTTTGCTAAGCGGCAGCGGTTTCCGATCGCCGATGCGCATTACGCAATGGCGTTCGCTTTGCTTGGCCGAATACTAAACGACAGATCCTATTATCAGCGGTCGGAGCATTTTCTTGCGGTACTGGAGGACACTCGGTGTGCTTCATATGCGGAATACTGCTGGGGATACCCGTTTGATTGGGTAACAGTTTGCGGGACCATTCCTGCGGGTACTCCCCTCATTACAACTGAGCCTTACGTCTACGAAGCGTTTCAGGAGCTCTACAGGATCGATTCCAACGCGAAATGGCGGGGGATTATGAGGTCGATAGCGGAGCACGCTTTTGAGGGCTATCGCGATCTTCCAACATCCCCAACGGCCGCTTCTTGTTCTTATACTCCCCCTCCCTGCCCTTCAACGTTCGTAGTGAACGCGAACGCCTATAGGGCGTACCTGCTCACCAGCGCTGCCATCGAGTTTGACGATGAGCGATATCGCAAAGCCGCCGACCGGAATCTGAATTTCGTGCTTGAGGCACAGAACCCCGATGGGTCCTGGTATTATGCACTGGACGGTCAGCGAAGCTTTGTCGACCACTTCCACACGTGCTTTGTCCTAAAGGCGTTGGTGAAAATCGAGACTCTGACCGGTCATCATGAGTGCACGGCGTCAATTGAGCGCGGCGTTGAATATTACACACAGCATCTGTTTGACGACCGCGGGTTGCCGCGACCTTTCTCCCGAGCCCCACGATTGACCGTCTACCGTCGCGAGCTCTATGACTACGCCGAGTGCATAAACCTCGCTGTGCTGCTGCGCGGTCGGTTTCCGCGCCTGGATGCTCAACTCTGCGCTGTTGTGAATGATATTGTGGCGGCGTGGCAGACGAAAGCTGGGTCGTTCCGGAGCCGCCGCCTGTATCTGGGCTGGGACAACACTCCGATGCACCGCTGGGCGTCCGCTCAACTCTTCAGAAGTCTCTGTCTACTGCTGGCTTCAACCTCCGAATAGCTGCTGTCGCAGTCATTACTGCTGAATTACGGGTGATCGGTACTATGTGCGGCATTTGCGGCCAATACAATTTCAACGATTCAGCGAACGTGGAACCCTTCACCCTTCAGACGATGGCGAGAACGATGCGTCATCGTGGCCCCGATGATGAGGGATACTACGTCGAAGGTCCACTGGGTTTGGGTTTTCGGCGGCTATCCATTATCGACCTTGAGGGCGGACACCAGCCTATGTCCGATTCGGAGTGCACTACTTGGGTTGTGTTTAACGGCGAAATATATAATTTCCCAGAATTGCGCCGCGAACTGGAAGCGCGTGGGCACGTTTTTCGAACGCGCTGTGACACCGAGGTAATCGTCCACGGATACAAGGAATGGGGCGACGGCGTTTTCACGCATCTGAATGGAATGTTCGGCGTCGCGGTCTGGGATCGCTATCGCCAGAGACTTGTCCTCGCTCGTGACCCTTTTGGCATCAAACCTCTCTATTACCGCGTCGATGGTGGGCGCCTGTATTTTGGATCGGAAATTCGAGCCGTTAATGCTGCGGCGTGCACGCCACCCGCTATTGATCCCGTTGCGCTCAATCTCTTTTTGAGGCACAGGTTCACTCCCTCTCCTTACACGCTTTATCAAGGTGTACAGAAGCTGGGGCCCGGCTCGATGTTGATCGCGGAGAATGGCAATTGCACCGTCCGCCTCTGGTATCGGTTTGCTCCTGAGCCTTTTTCCCGGCTTCCCACACCAGATGAAGCCTGCGAGGAGCTGCTTTCCCTGTATACCCGTTCGGTAAAGCGCCACTTGCTGAGCGATGTACCGCTCGGCCTTTTGCTCAGTGGCGGCATCGACTCCGCACTGCTGCTCGCCCTGATGAATCTCCATGGAAAATCATGGCGCACCTACACCGTCGGCTACGGTCGCAGCTTTGCCGACGATGAACTCATCGATGCGGCCCAGACGGCGAACATGCTTTCATCGAAGCATACGCCCGTCCTCCTGGACCACTCGACTTTCGAGGCAGCCCTACCCAATATAGTCTCCTCAATGGAGGAACCGGTAGCAACGTCCTCAATTGTTCCGATGTATTTCGTATGTGCGCGGGCACGGCAGGATGTCAAGGTTGTTCTTATCGGCCAGGGTCCGGACGAACTCTTCGGCGGATATCGACGCCACCTCGGAGTCCGCTACGGTCAATACTGGGCGCACCTCCCATTTCCTCTTCGCGCACCCCTGCGTCAGATTATTTCCCGAGCACCCCGCAACGAGGGTCTCAAAAGGGGTGTTCGCTCCCTGGACACCACGAGCAGGCTCGAGCGCTACCAAAACGTGCTCTCTCTTTTGCCCGGCAGTACAGTGGACGCCCTTTTTCACCCCGACCTGGTGCCCGCGGATGCGGGGAACGGCATCCTGCGGGCATGGCAGGAGTTCACGCCTCTTATGAGCCAAACCGACGAACTTGGTGGTCTCCAGTTCCTCGAGTTAAGATCCACGCTCCCCGACGAGCTTTTGATGTACGCCGACAAACTCTCTATGGCGCACAGCCTGGAAGCACGAGTGCCGTATCTTGACAGGGAGATCGTCGAGTACGCGGAGCGCCTGCCCGCTGAATACAAAGTGAGGAATGGTTCCCGCAAATGGCTGCACCGACGCGTCTGCAAACACTATTTACCATCCGAGGTAATTCGGCGAAAAAAACGTGGATTTGCGTCTAATGTGGTCGACCGATGGTTTAAGGAGATACACACCAGCCAGATGAACGACCTTCTGGCCGACGACCAAGCCCTTCTCTACGCGTTTCTCCGGCCCGAGCGCGTACGACAACTTCTGCGCGACCACCAATCCGGCGCCGATGACAACCACAAAATACTTTTCAGCCTGGTAGTAGTGGAACACTGGCTGCGTGAAAGACTATAGAGGCACCGCTGCCCGCCGTTTTTATTCTGTTAGCCTTCTAAGACGACAGAGCCGTTGACCGCACCGCTTCCAATGCGCGAATCCGGTCCAGCTGTGACCAACATGCGGCGGATGCGAGCGCTTTGAGCCCTAACCTTCCACCCAGAGCGTGACCGCCGCAGTTCCCTGTCGGCGGTCTACAGGCTGTTCCTTTGGTTGCGCAACGATTATGAAGCGGAAAGTCCTGATTATCGTGGAAAATGCTCCCGTCCCTCCTGACCCGCGGGTCTGGAAAGAGGCGCTTGCCCTGCGTGGAGCAGGCTACGAAGTCGCCGTTTTGTGCCCGAAACATAAAGAGTACAGGCGCTCATATGAGCTAATCGATGGAATACACATCTACCGTCACCCAATGCCCTCCTTTGGCACCGGCCCCCTGGGGTATCTACTCGAGTACAGCTGCGCGCTGTTTTGGGAGACATTCTATTCGTGGTGGATATACCTTCGCCGCGGTTTTCATTTAATTCAGGCCTGCAACCCGCCCGACGATATCTTTCTTGTCGCGCTTCCATTTAAACTTTTGGGGGTCAAATTCATTTTTGACCACCACGACGTCAACCCCGAACTTTATTTAGCAAAGTACGACCGGCGCGATATGTTCTATCGATGGCTGACATGGCTGGAGAGGCTGACGTTCCGCTTCAGCGATGTGGTTATCGCAACCAATGACAGCTATTTCGAAGTAGCGACATCACGCGGCGGTGTGCCTAAGGATAATGTCTTTGTGGTTCGCAATGGACCAGATTTGAGCACTTTTGCGCCACGGCCCCCGCGCTGCGACCTGAAGCACGGAAAGCCATATCTGATTGGCTATGTTGGGAGTATGGGAACCCAGGAAGGCCTGGAGATTTTACTTGAAGTCGCAGAATACACCCGGACCATCGGGAGGCAGGATGTTCATTTCACCTGCGTGGGTGAAGGACCAGCTCTCCCAGGCCTTCGACGGATCGTCAGACAGAAACAACTGGAGGATACGGTAACATTCACGGGCAGGATCTCCGATGAAGATCTGCTTGATATTCTCTCTACCGCCGATGTGTGTGTCAACCCTGATAGACCCTGCCGCATGAATGATATGTCAACCATGATCAAGATCATGGAGTATATGGCTCTTTCGAAGCCGATCGTACAGTTCGACCTGAAGGAGGGTCGGATCAGCGCGCAGGGGGCGTCGCTCTATTGCGACACTGAGAACCAAGTCGAGGACTTTGCACGGAAGATCCTCTGGCTTCTCGACCACCCAGAGGAAAGACGGCGAATGGGCGAGCTTGGACGGCGGCGTGTGGAGCATGAGCTCGCCTGGGAATACTCTGTCAAGCACCTTCTGGCGGCATATGACAGGGCCTTCAGCTAGGCAGCGGTCGTGATGCGAGGCGTAGTTAAAGCTGATAGGATCGCCGGATGGGTTATCGCCGGCGGAAAACAGTGAGTTTCATAACGATGAGGGTGCATGCCGATGGCCTCCTCGTTATCCCAACATGGAAGAAAGGACATGTGACATGAACGCTTTAGTGGTTACAGCTCAGCGACAGATTGAAACAACGATTGACGAGATGATAGGAGGCTTGCCAAAAGTTGAGGATCTCAGCGCGGAAGAACGGCGTGACATCATCGCCCGATATTCTGCGGTACTCGAGGGCAACTTTATTTACTGGATGACGGCAGCTCTGATTGCGACCAAGTCGCCGGACGCGCGACCGATCATTCTTGAGAATCTGCACGAAGAGGTGCGCGATGCGCACCCGGCGATGTTGCGCCGATTTGCGATTGCCGCGAAAGCGTTCCCAACCGATCGCGATGCGCTCGCAGTGACTGAGGAGCTCACCAGAGTTCGGTTGTTTTTGGGCCGCCTCTCGGCCGCACAGTCGATAGCCACCATGGCCTTTTTCGAAGGATTTATCCAGAGGTTCATGGTCTACCTGGCGGCTCTCGCTGCGGCACAGGGGTCAACAGAAATGGAGTACACTGATGTGCACGGGGTTTGCGACATCGCGCATACAGATGGGCTGTTTCGTGCGCTATCTGCCGAAATGGCCGTGAACCCTTTGGCGCCCGAGCAGGATCTTCTTGAGGGAGTGGCTCTCCTCCGTAATCTGCTTGAACAGATTGTGTTTTATCGAGTTGCGGCAGTAGCTTAGCCGCACGCCGATGCGCAATTAGGAAAGCCGCACACCGCACTGGCGGAGCCTTTTCCCGCTCTGCTCGGGACTTTGCATTCGCACCCTATTGGGACATAAGAGATGAACACCCGTTCGACGATTATTGAACAATTCGAGAAAGTTGCCCGCGAGCAGGAGAGGCCTTTGCCCTCACTCACCGATGACCTGCCTCTTCTTGAATCCGGCCTGGATTCGCTTTGCTTTGCGATCATTGTCACAAGGCTGGAGGACTCACTAGGCGTGGATCCGTTCGCCGCGGACGAAACTCTTTTCCCTGTGACTTTTGGTGAGTTTATTCAGCTATACGAGGCTGCCGTTCGCTGACGGGCAAGACTCACCGTGAATTGCTCTTTTTGGAGTGTCGGTTGCGGAACACCTTTGGTCGGCCTTCGGACTCTGTCCGGTGAACGGAAGGGAGTATCTGTCAGATGACTGGGACTGAGGCAAAGTCGGGCAACTGGATGGAACCGAGGGAATCTGTCCTGCATGGAGCCTTCAGTCGAATCCTCCAGCTTCTGGCCAGGATTTCTCCGGGGGGGCGGACGCTGAGAGTCCTGCTTCACCGCGCGCGAGGCGTCAGGATTGGGTCAGGGGTATGGATAGGTTACGATGCTGTCCTTGAAACAGCGCGACCAGACCTTATCATCATTGAAGATGGTGCAACGATCAGTATTGGGGCGATGATCGTTGCCCATTTCAAGGAATTCCGCGGTGTCAGGATCGAAAGAGAGGCTTTCATCGGTCCCGGAGCGATCATTCTCCCCAATGTTGTGGTCGGCCGGGGGGCAGTCGTCAAGGCAGGGAGCGTCGTGTCCCAGTCTGTACCGCCCCTGACAATTGTGGAGGGGAATCCTGCAGTTGCCGTTGCAAAGTGCGGCGTCGCCCTGCGGCAGGACATTTCGCTTAAGACCTTCTCCAGAACACTCCAGCCCGTAAAAGCGCCGGGACCCGGACCAGCAACCGAGCCCGACCGTCAGCTCGCTGCTGCAACTCCGCGCGAATCAGCTATCTCCTGACTGGCATTTCGGCGACAGCCGCGCCGCGGCAGGTCACTTCACTCCAAACCGTACTCGTTCGGGCCGAAACTGCGAACTACTGCTGTGAAAGGCTTCGTGCTATGAGCACTACGATCACAACTCGAGAATTCCCATCCCTGTCGGAAGCACTTCTTTCGTCCGGCAACCTGCCAGATCGTTTTATCCAGGATGCGGATGAACGCCTGCCACTCAACGTTCTGCTCGAGGGATCAACGCTATACGGGCGTGGGGAGGAGTTGCAGGACCGGTCCGTCTTACTCGCTACTCACGCGCAGCTGACAACGGCAGCCGCACTCGTGGAACTGGATGGAATTGCACGCCGAGTTGTGCTCTGTCCGCCGGAACTTCCGCTTGAACATCTCCCTTTTGTGATGGAAACGGCAGATGTCGACGGCATCGTTTCCGATCGAGCCATGAGTCATTTTGGGCAACCGCGGCCGCTCTACTTCAGCCCCTGTACTCGAAGGGTTGTGCCGAGAGAGCCTCGCGCAAAGGCAGAAGTCCCAACCGAATGGATACTCCTGACGTCGGGAACCACTGGCCTGCCGAAGCTTGTTGTTCATACGCTGGCGAGTCTTTGCGCGGCCATTGCTCCACAGAGCGGCACCAGCAGCTCCGCTAGTGTCTGGAGCACCTTCTATGACATTCGACGTTACGGCGGACTGCAGATTTTCCTGCGCGCTATGCTGGCCGGGGGATCTCTGGTCCTTAGCAGCGCCGACGAACCAACATCGGATTTCCTGATTCGTGCCGGCCTGAGTGGCGTCACGCACATTTCCGGAACGCCGTCGCACTGGCGCCGGGCGCTGATGAGTCCGGCAATCGACAAGCTCCAGCCCCGATACGTTCGGCTATCCGGAGAGGCGGTGGATCAGGCAATTCTGAACCGCCTGAGCGTCGCATACCCTCAGGCCCGCATCGTTCACGCTTTCGCTTCGACAGAAGCTGGAGTAGCCTTCGAGGTTCACGATGGTTTAGCTGGATTTCCTCGCCAGGTTCTTGAGCACGATTCAAGGGCCGAAATCAGGATCGAAGACGGTAGCCTGCGGGTCCGGTCGAGGGGAGCTGCCGACCGATATCTCGGTAACAATGCGCCGCGGATTAAGGATGATGCTGGTTTCGTAGACACCAGAGACTTGGTGGAGCCGCGAGATGAGCGATTCTATTTTGCGGGCCGAAGAGATGGTGTCATCAATGTCGGCGGGCTCAAAGTCTATCCGGAGGAAGTGGAAGCGGTCATCAGCCGGCACCCTGAAGTTCAGATGTGTCTCGTCCGTGCCAGAAGGAGTGCCATCACGGGAGCCGTGGTCGTGGCTGACGTTGTGCTGAGGTCGTCATTTTCTCCTGCAGAGCGAGACGTGAACGGGACGCAGGATGACATTCTCCAGCTCTGTCGTGAGACCCTACCGTCCCATAAGGTTCCCGCGGCCATCAATATTGTTCCAATGCTGATGATCAGCGGGTCCGGGAAGATGATGCGGCAGAATGCGTAACGTGATCGTTACGGGAGGCAGTCGGGGCCTGGGCCTGGGAATTGCACGAAGACTTGTCGCGTCCGGATACCGCGTACTCGCCATTGCACGCCGGGAGAACAAAGAATTGTGCGAGGCACGCGCGGAAGCCGAAGCCTCGACGCCCGGCTCTTTTGCCTTTCACGCCTTCGATCTTTCGGAAACTGGGAAAATTCCGGCTCTCGTCTCCAATCTCCGCAGGGAGTACGGCTCGATTTATGGACTTGTCAATAACGCGGGCATCGGCTTTGATGGAGCCCTGGCACTTATGCCTCCGTCGCAGGTCGAGCAACTGCTTCTCGTTAACACGATTTCACCTATTCTTTTGACCCGTTCGGTTGTGCGCTCCATGATGGCGGACGGCGGCGGGCACATCGTCAACATGGCATCCATTACTGCGTTTTCCGGCTACAGCGGCCTTTCGGTGTACAGCGCCACAAAGGCTGCTCTGGTCGGATTCACCCGATCCCTGGCGCGAGAGGTGGGCCGCGCCGGGATCACGGTGAACGCCGTGGCACCTGGATTCGTCAGCACCGATCTCACTCACACGATGACCGACCAGCAGCGTCAGAAGATCGAGCGTCGCAGTGCCCTAAAACGGCTGACCGAGATCGAGGATGTTGCTAATGCCATCGAGTTCCTATTGAGCGACAAGGCGAAGAACATTACCGGCACGGTGCTCACGGTAGACGCGGGGAGCACAGCGTGACTCCCACCGCGACAACTCCGACGCCGAAGAGTACATCAGCGGCCAAAGACTGGCTGCGCGCTCTGGAGCGCACCGCGCCGATTGCCCGGAACCCGCACCGTGTCCTGCCTGTGGTGATCGAGGAACTCGCCGGGCAATATGGCGATGTTGCGGCCCTGGTCTCAGACCGAGAGTCTCTCAGTTTCCGCTCCCTTGCGGAGCGGGCGAGTCAATACTCCCGCTGGGCGCTGCAGCAGGGTCTGCGGAAAGGCGACGTCGTCGGCCTGTTGATGACCAATCGGCCGGAATACTTCGCCGCCTGGCTGGGCATTACCGCTGTAGGCGGAGTCGTCGCGCTTTTCAATACGAATCTTGTTGGCCCCTCCCTCTGGCATTGCATCGACGTTGTTCACCCCGGCCACGTCATCGTTGCCAGCGAATTTGCGGAGAAATTGAGTGCCGCGCTGCCAACATCGGACGCTGACCTGAGAATTTGGATCCATGGGGCCGATCACGCTTCGCTCCACCGGATCGACTCCCTGCTGCATCAACTCTCACCGGAAAGCCTGAGTTCTGCTGAACGGCGGACTCTCTCGATCGATGATCTCGCGCTCCTTATCTATACTTCCGGAACAACGGGATTACCCAAGGCGGCCAATGTCAGCCACGGGCGAATCCTGCAATGGGCCTGCTGGTTTGCGGGCATGCTGGACATCCGGCCGGAAGACCGAATGTACAACTGCCTGCCGATGTATCACAGCATCGGCGGAGTGCTTGTCCCCGGGGCGGCGCTGGTTTCCGGTGCAAGCGTCGCCATTCGTGGGATCTTTTCCGCCGGACAGTTCTGGGATGACGTAATCCGCTGGGATTGCACGCTGTTCCAGTACATCGGCGAGTTTTGCCGGTATCTGCTCAATACTCCGGCAACGCCGAACGAGCGCAATCATCGCATCCGTCTGGCATGCGGCAATGGACTCTCGGCTGATGTGTGGCGGGACTTCCAGAAGCGCTTTCATGTTCCGCGAATTGTGGAGTTCTATGCCTCCACAGAGGGTGGGCTCTCGCTGTTCAACGCAGAAGGCGAGCCTGGCGCGATTGGCCGTGTCCCCGCTTATCTGGCCCATCGGTATTCTCCTGTACTCGTCAGGTTCGACGCTGAGGCGGGAGAGCCAGTCCGCGATGAACAGGGCTTCTGCATACGGTGCAAGGTCAATGAGTCTGGCGAAGCGCTCGCCCGATCCCGCGGGGATTCATCGCAGTCAGGCAGCCGCTTTGAGGGCTACACCGACCCGCGCGCTTCGGAAAAGAAGCTGCTGCGCAATGTCTTCGAGCCTGGAGATGTGTGGGTTCGCACTGGAGATCTGATGCGCAGGGATGATCGAGGCTTCTTCTACTTTGTGGATCGGGTCGGTGACACCTTTCGATGGAAAGGGGAGAACGTTGCGACGACTGAAATCGCCGAAGTCGTTGCCTCCTTTCCCGGTGTGCTGCACGCGGTCGTATACGGCGTTAAGGTTGGAGCCGCCGAAGGACGCATCGGAATGGCTGCCCTCAGTGCCGAGCACGAGGTGGATCTTTCCGCCTTGCGGCGACATCTCGCCGCTTCTCTCCCGTCGTATGCAAGACCCGCATTCCTTCGGTTCCGCAAGGAATGCGAACTCACGGGCACATTCAAGTATTCGAAATCGGAGTTGGTGCAACAGGGATTCAACCCCGACCTCTCTTCCGATGCCATCTATTTCGACAATCCGGAGACGCAGACTCTACAGCCGGTCAATCGGGCTTTGTTCGACCGGATACAGTCTGGCCAGGTCCGCCTCTGAGCCGGTCGACCCAACCGCTCGCCGGTCTGCGCTATCTTCCGCACCCCCTGCAGACTTGCGGGCAAGCCAGGGCTTCGATGCTTGGATGGCCGGCTTTACAAACCTGCTGCGCCGATTTCTGGAAGGCAGTTTTTCCCATCAGCGCATTTCCGTCAGATGGTCAGTAGGGAGAAATCGACCATCCAGAAGACGCGGCACCCTGTCATAGGATGGCACGCGAGGGTGAGCTGCTGTTTGAGGACCCGCTTTGGCCAGCGGGGCGGAGTTTGATTGACTCTGAGTGTTCCCCCCAGTAGCTTGCTGATTAAGTTTCGGGAAGCCGCTGCGTGCCCTGCATCGCATCGTTCGAAGGGAAATCGGGAAGAGGGATCTTCTCGAACTGATATGATGAAAGACAGAGATTATAGTCGATCCACAGGCGATTTCGCCAAGGTCGAGTACGGCTACGTGGAACGACTGGCGAATGCGGGAATTCTGCATTATCCGAAACGATCCGCAGGGAGCGCCAATGCGGCCGGTGTTGACGCCGACACCGGCAGCCAATCCAGGAAAACCCAGGCAGCGACTGAGCTGTGGTTGGTATCCCTCTTTCTGCTGGCCTTCCTCGTATTCAACGTACTCACTGCAACATCGTATCCATTTCCTCAGCTTGACGAATGCCTGCAGGCGCTACCTGCAATCAACTACGTTCACGGGCTCGGCTTTCGCATCCGCTTTGATGAAATACTCGGGATGTATTCTTTCCTGCTTGTTCCCTGGATGGAGCTGTTCGGTACCTCGCTTCAGTCCATTCGGAGCGCCGATATCGTCTCTGCCACCGCAGCTCTTCTCGTGCTTTGGTCGGCTGTCAAACGGTTCAAAATCATACCATCCGCGTTTTGGCGCATTTTCCTCCTGATCCTGCTGAGCACGGAATACGGGATGATCGTTGCCTACAGGAACGGACGCTACGACGGTTTTGGCGCTCTGGTTCTAACCGTCCTGCTTTGGTTGATGTCGATTGAGCGCAGGCAAACGCGCCTGTCCAGTCTCTTTGTAGTCTGCCTGTTTGTTCCTTGGGTGGGATTGCAGTTTATGCCGGTGCTATTCACAGGTGGAGTTTTCCTCTTCCTCATTTTCCGCTGGCGGTACTGGATGGAAATCGTTGTGTCATTTCTCGCAAGCGCGGTGGGCACAATCGCCTTCTTCATCATTGCGGACGCCAACGGTAGGTTGCCCGGGCTGCTGAAATTCATAAGCGTGCAAAGGACTGGCCTGGACGTGATCGCCGATTGGACCCGGCACGGCCACCTTGTACTCTACAATTATATTCCCGTTGATTTCAGCTTTCCGTTCCTTTTTGGTGCCGCCACCATTTTGTTTGTTCATCTTCTGCGCCGAAGGAAAATCACCCTGCATTCGCCAATCTGGTACGGTATTCTGTTTGATGTTCTGCTAAGCATGACCATGCTCACCGTTGCGAAACTACCGACCTATTACAGCTATATGATTGACATTCCGATCGCAGTTGCCGTTTGCTGCGGTCTGGCTCTATGCGATCCGGGTAAAATGCGGAATGTCGTTCTCACTTTATGCGTCCTCAGTGCAGCAGCCGGAGCTGGGCTTCATACTGCTGCATACCTTGGCAATTATCCGGACCGGGATTATTCACACTTTGAACACTTCGTCCATCAGGTTGTCCGCCCGGATGATATAGCCTATGTTGACTATACTGGCTATTTGGCAGTGAGAGAACGAGCGCAGGACGCGTATTTACCTTATACCGACTGGCATGTCATTCCGCTGATGTCAGCGGAGCAGAAAGACTCCATCACCATTCTTCTCATGGCTCCGGCGGAGGTGAAGTCCACAACACAGGATCTGGGGGGACAGTGGTACCCGACAGGTCAAGCGTTTGTTCCAACCGGCCGAAACATTTTCGGATATAGAAGGGTGGGCGTGCTCACGTGGCCACCCATCGACCTTACTGTCTACAGAAGAAGATAGGGGGTAGAGATCGCAGACCTAATACGAGCTTGAGCTTCGGCAGGTACAATATGGTGACTACAGCCCGCTGGACGTGGTACCGAAGATTCATGGGTTGATCGATGTGGGCAGCGAGAGTTGGTTACCTCGGTTCTTGCCTCCTATTTTGCAGCCCCGTCGCGGTGATCGGTTACTTTGAGGCAATCGACAGGGGGCAGGGATTCCGAGGCGGGTGGCCGATTCGCTGATGCCGAGGCGGGGCGTGCGGATCGGCGTGATGAAGGAGGGACGCTTGACGATTTCACGTATGCGTCGCCAAACTTTGCACGCCGACATTCCGACCCGGCGTTCCGGACTAGATACTTATCGGATTGACTTTTCACGCGATTGACCATTTGAGCCCAGTGAACTGGGAGTGCGCAGGATTATAGTTTAGCGATAGAGCGGTGATTGGTGGCCGGGCGTCGAACAGGTTCCGGCGTCTGGACAGGCCTGGAAGGCGAAGCAGACCTCCACTCAACTGGGCGGCGAGGGACCTCATCAGGTATGCAATGACGTCCTGACGGAACTGACTGGGTTCACTGCCATTTTCCACTGTTTGAGTAAATAATAGCGTTCCGACAGAACCTAATCCGGCTTTGTCATTTATAACTGCTACAGGAACGATCTATGTTGATTGATGAGCTTCAAAGCGAGTTCACAAAGCTACAGCACGATATCGGGAATGGTCCCATCTATCCGAATGTGACAGCTCCGGAAATTCGGAGACATCTGAGCAAGTATTACGGTTTCGTCCACCCGCTCCATCTCGACGATGTTGTAGCAGACGTGACTGAGATGCTTCGCAGCTGGGATGTCCAAATCACCCACCCCAGGTACCTCGGCCTCTTTAACCCCAGCGTGACCCTGGCCTCTGTAGCAGCCGACGTACTCGTTGCCATGCACAATCCGCAGCTGGCAAGTTGGCGGACCTCCCCGGCAGCCAACGAGATTGAGCGGCATACGCTGGCCTGGCTTGCTGCACAATTTGGCCTGCCGCAAAATACGCTCGCAACCTTCACAAGCGGCGGCGCTGAGGCGAACCTTTCCGCCGTGATCGTCGCGCTCACCCGCGCTTTTCCGTCATATGGCGAGAATGGCCTGCGATCGCTCAACTGCACGCCAGCGATCTACCTGAGTTCCCAGGCTCACGACTCCTTCACCAAGATCGCGCACATGACTGGAATGGGCAGGAAATCCCTCCGGATCGTGGCCACAGACAGCCTGCTGAAGATGGATATTCGGGACCTCGAGAGACAGATTGGGGAAGACCGCAAAAACGGGTTCTTCCCATTGATGGTGGTCGGAACCTGCGGAACCACATCTGCGGGCCTAATCGATCCGCTGGCTGAATTGGGAAAGTTCTGCTCCGGCGCCGGCCTGTGGTTCCATGTGGATGCAGCCTGGGGCGGCGCGGCAATCCTTTCTCCCGTGGTGCGGGCACATCTTGCCGGGATTGAATGCGCAGACTCTATTACCTGTGACGCCCATAAGTGGTTCTCTGTTCCGATGGGCTGCGGAATGTTCTTCTGCCGTCACCCGCAAAGTGCGGCCAGCGCCTTCCATGCTCAGGCCGCATATATGCCGAGCGAGGGGGGCGATGACACCCTTGATCCCTATACACACTCGGTGCAGTGGTCCCGACGCTTCATCGGGCTGAAGCTATTTATGAGCCTCGCGCAGCATGGAGCGTCTGGATACGCCGGGATGATTGAGCGACAGACGCGTATGGGAGATCTGCTCCGAGAGGCGCTGACCTCTTCCGGCTGGAGGATTCTGAATTCGACGCCTCTGCCGCTCGTCTGCTTCACGCGCGATGGACTGGATATACGCTCCTTCCTTGCCTCCATCCGCGAGCGTCAGATCGCGTGGGTCTCCGAAGCCGAAATCGCCGGCACCCCCGTCGTGCGCGCCTGTATCACCAGCTACAAGACGACAGAGAGGGACATTCTTTGGGTGGTGGACGAAATGAATCGGCTCGTCGCCGGGGAAGTGCCAGTCATTGCTGCAGCCACTGCAGTGCATTAAATTCAGGCACGCAGCGGAGCGCCCTCTTGCCCATTTTCTGACCCAAACCAGAAAACAGAACCACTCCTCCCGCACAGGACTTGTCTGAACCGCGTATGAAACAGGAAACGATCGCGATCCATAGCGGATACGAACCCGACCCGACTACGAAATCCGTCGCCGTTCCCATTTACCAGACCGTCTCCTATGCATTCGACAGCGCTGAGCACGCTGCCGCATTATTCAACCTGGAGGCGGAAGGCTATCGCTATACCCGCATCGCCAACCCGACCACGGACGTCCTGGAAAAGCGTGTGGCTGCGCTGGAAGGCGGACTTGCTTCCTTATGTGTGAGCAGCGGTCAGGCGGCCGTTTCCTACGCTGTCCAGAACGTCGTCGGAATGGGCAGCAATATTATCTCGCCTCCGCAGCTCTACGGAACCACCCATACGCTCTTTGCACATCTGCTTCCGAGCCAGGGCGTTACCGTTCGCTTCGCCGAGTCGGAGGCACCCGCAGCAATCGAACAACTGATCGACGACCATACTCAAGCCATCTTCTGTGAATCGGTCGGCAACCCCGCTGGCAACATCTGCGACATTGAGCAATTAGCGTACGTTGCTCACGGACATGGCGTACCGCTGATCGTCGACAACACCGTGGCTACGCCGATTCTCCTCCGGCCGATCGAATACGGCGCCGATATCGTTGTGCACTCACTTACCAAGTTTCTCGGCGGCCACGGGACCACGCTCGGCGGTGCGATCATCGACAGTGGAAAATTCCCGTGGAAGGAACATGCCGCGCGGTTTCCAATGTTTTCGGAGCCGGATGCCTCGTATCACGGGCTTGTCTACACCGAACAATACGGAGCTGCAGCCTACATTGCTCGCTGCCGAAGCGTTTTTCAGCGAACCACAGGCGCGGTACTTTCTCCCCTGAGTGCCTTTCTGCTTCTCCAGGGCATTGAGACCGTCGTACTGCGGGTCGAGAGGCACACGCAGAATGCCCGAAAGGTGGCCGAGTTCCTGCGGAGCCATCCCACAGTCGACTGGGTCAACTATGCAGGTTTCCCTGAGAGCCCTTACCATGCTCTTGCGCAAAAGTATCTGGGAGGTCGCGCATGCTCCCTGATGGCGTTCGGCATACGCGGCGGGTACAGCGCTGCAGTCAAATTCCATGACGCCCTTACACTCATCACTCGCCTGGTAAACCTGGGCGACGCCAAGTCGCTCGCATGTCACCCCGCATCGACCACACACCGCCAAATGTCACCGCAAGAACAGCGAAGCGCCGGCGTCACTCCCGAAATGATTCGCCTGAGCATCGGGATCGAGCACATCGACGATATTGTTGCTGACCTGGCGCAGGCGCTGGACCACACGACTTAGAGTCATCACAAGCCACAAATCTCCCTTCGTACACACGGAGCACAAGTCATGCCTTTGTATCTCGATCGGACAACCTCCGCTGATGGTCCGGGTCCTCGTGAGAGTTCGCGCTGCGGGGCAGGTATGCACGAAACGAGCGATCGTCTGCGCCCGACACTGACGATCGGACTCGTCAACAACATGCAGGATGGGGCCCTTGAAACAACGGAGCGCCAGTTCATCTCGCTTCTCGAGGCTGCTTCTGAAGACATAGTGGTCCGCCTGCGCTTTTACCAGTTGCCCGGCATTCTGCGGGGAGCATCCGCAACTCGCCATGTGGCGAATCGCCACTCAGACATCGAAACAATGTGGGATGCACCGTTGGATGGCCTGGTCGTTACGGGGCGGGAGCCCTCCACGACGCGGCTCCAGGATGAACCGTACTGGGATAGTTTCGTGCGACTTCTTGGATGGGCGCACGACCACACACACTCAACCATCTGGTCCTGTCTGGCGGCACATGCTGCTGTCCTGCAGATGGACGGAATCCCTCGGCTGCGAAGCGCACACAAGAACCATGGCCTTTTTGACTGCCAACTTCTCTCGGACCACCCGATGACCGCAGGAACTCCGTCCCACTTCCGAATACCTCATTCGCGATGGAACGGCCTCGACGAGAAGCAGTTGGTGGAACATGGTTACGAGATTCTGTCTAGATCGGAATGCGTGGGCGTCGACGCATTCGTCCGGGAAAACAGGAGCCTCTTCCTCTTCTTTCAGGGGCATCCCGAATACGAAGCAAATACACTTTTGCTTGAATATCGGCGCGATGTCGGACGTTACCTGCGAGGAGAAGCCGCAGTCTATCCATCGCTTCCGCAGAGCTATTTTGATGACCACACAACGGCGGCCCTGCGGGAGATCGGGCACGAAGCGCGACTTTTCCCGCGCGAAGAGCTTCTGAGCGACGTATCAGCCGCTCTGGAGGGTGCGAAACTCCAACACTCATGGCAGCCGACCGCTGTTTCCATTTACAGGAACTGGCTGAGCTATCTCGCAGCGGCGAAAGGCTTACCATTTCCCCGCTCGACTGACGTCTCGGCGTTGACCGATATTTCTAAACCGAAGCGGGTCATCGCCACAGCCGAATTCCACGCTCGGCATGCTCCCATGCCAGTCCGTTCCCTTCAGGATGAGCCTCCCTCTTCGCCCGCGCTATAGCCCGTCAGCCACATGTAGCTTTGCGGCCCCGCAGCTGTCGTGCGGGATCACAATTCACTGTGTGCTGCGCTGATCGTATTCATCCGCTCCTTGGCCTGATCGATATGAGCATCACCGAACAGATCGTCCCACCGGGACCCCCGGAGAAGTATGACCCTGCGGAGGATATCCTGGAGTGGCTGATGAAGAACCTCAGAGAATACGGCGGAATCTATCGGGCCTTCATGTATGGCGCCTATGTCTACGTGGTGAGCGACCCCCGATATGTGGATCACGTCCTGCGCGAGAACTGGCAGAACTATAGAAAGGGACAGGCGATCAAGCGGGTCGGAATCCTGCTCGGGAACGGCCTCATGGTCAGCGAGGGCGAGTTATGGAAGACTCAGCGAAGGCTGATTCAGCCTGCCTTTCATAGTGAGGCGATCGAAAGATTTGCAGGGGTTATTCACAAGACCAGCACTGAGCTGTTGTCGAGATGGATAATTCTCGCTCAGCAGGAGCGGAGCATCAACGTCACTCGCGAAGTGAGTCTGTGGGTCCTGGAGGTTGTGCTACGAGCCATTTTCACCCAGGATTTCGACATGGTAGCGCCAGCCTTCAGCGTGCTCTCCTCGGAATCCGCGCGGAACCTGCAGTTTGCTCAGGTCTTTCGACCCCTCCGTGACGTTGTCCGCGAGGTGATCGGCCGCAGGCGGCAGAATGTCGATACCAGCATGGATATTCTCGGCATGCTCATGGCCGCGCGCGATAGGGTGACGGGTGAGAGAATGCCCGAAGGACAGCTGATCAGCGAGATCGTCACGCTGATTGTGGCAGGGCATGAGACAACCGCCAGCACACTGAGCTGGGTTTGGTATCTCCTGTCAGAGCATTCTGAGGTGGAATCCAGGCTATCGGCTGAGCTTTCTGCCCGCGCTGATTCTCCGGTTCCAGACGTGCTTGATGGCAATCCCTACCTACGTCAGGTGATCGACGAGACTATGCGGCTTTATCCGCCAGGTTGGCTCCTGACGCGCAGAGCACTCAAAGATGATCGTATGGGAGAATATGTCGTCCCCGCTGGTAGCGAGGTATATATCTCTCCCTATCTGATCCAGCGCAACCCTGCGCTCTGGGAAGATCCCGATATATTTAATCCTGATCGCTTTGCGCCCGATCAGATCTCAGGACGACACACATTGGCAAATCTTCCATTTTCCGCGGGGCCTAGAAAGTGCATCGGGGACATGCTCGCCCGGATTGAGATGCAGATCCATATCATGACAGTCGCGCCGCACCTTCGTCTTCGCTGGGTTTCAGGTAATCCTGAAGAGTTGGAGGCGGGAGTGAACCTGCGCTGCCGCAACGATTTCCACTTTGTCGCTCATGTCAAGCCACCGCGGGGGCCTGAACGAGCGGCGACGAATCGCGCCGAGTGCCCCTTTTCGTCGACCGGTCGCAGCTGCACCGCACCGACAGTCTATTGAATCTGTACGGCTGACCAACCTACGGCGGGGCCGCGCGTGTCCAGGCGATCGGCGGACCACTGAACCCGACACACTTAACGCCCAACAGCCGATTCGCATTGAATGACAGATATGGAGCGACTGTACACCGCCCTCCATCACACGAGCAGCCGCCTTGCTGGTGCGGCAGAAATGTCACAAAATGCACGGACGCCTCGCCCGCTCTGCGAACGACTTTTGGCTTGGTACTCCCCCAATTCTCGACAAAAGGCCCTGATCACGAAATGCTGCAACCGGTTTTCGACTATTTTCGCTGCCCCGATCCTCACGTGGAGTTTACATCCGGTTCGGACGAGTTGTCCAAACCGGGCTACTTCCGTTTTGGAAGTGACGCGATCTGCTATGGGCGGGCGACCGGCGGCTTCCCTGTGCGCTGTGCTGATGCTGCCCTCTATGACGCAGCACGCGACGTCGGCATTACGGATTCCCGTGTTTCTCTGCCTTTTGATCCTGTGGAGGTCATCGAAAACCTGCTGCGTGAGCGCTACACCGCTCATTTTCGCGAGGAAGGTCGTCTGTCATATGCCGCGATGCGCCGAATCTACTACTTTCTGCGACCCCATCTCGGGCTGCAGCTACGCACGCGCCTGCAGCGGATTCATTTACGCAACTGGGATACAATTCCCTTTCCCGCATGGCCAGTAGACTTTACTGTTGACCGGCTGCAGCAGCGCCTGTTAGGGCTGGCCATGCGCGCAGCTGGGCTCGATGCCATACCGTTCATCTGGTTTTGGCCGGAGGGGTCCAGCAGCTGCACTGTCGTCACACACGATGTCGAACACATACCAGGTAAACGGTTTTGTACGCGTTTGATGGATATTGATGAGTCGTTTGGGTTCAGGAGTTCTTTTCAGATTGTTCCTGAGGAGCGATATTCGGTAGAGTCTTCCTTTCTTCAAATGATTCGCGAGCGGGGATTCGAGATCAACGTTCACGATCTCAAGCATGATGGCCGTCTCTATGCCGAGCGTGAAGAGTTTCTCAGGAGAGCACAGAGAATCAATCAATACGTCCGCGACTACGGCGCGGAAGGGTTTCGATCGGGGATTCTCTATCGAAATGCTGACTGGTACAACGCCTTCAATTTTTCCTATGATATGTCGATACCCAATGTCGGGCATCTGGATCCGCAGCGCGGTGGCTGTTGCACGATAATGCCTTATTTTGTGGGGAAAGTAGTAGAACTCCCGTTGACCTGCACACAGGACCATACCCTCTTCAACATTTTGGACGACTATTCGTTTTCGCTGTGGAAGCATCAGATCGGTCTGATCAAAGACAATCATGGACTGATCACCATTCTGGTCCACCCTGATTACCTCCTGACCTGTCGAGCACAAACTATTTACAAGGAGCTCCTCTCTTATCTTCGTGAGTTACGAGACAAGAGCCACGTCTGGGCGCCTCTGCCCCGGGAAGTCGCTGCCTGGTGGCGCCAGCGAAACGAGATGCGCCTCGTGGCCAGGGATGGAAAATGGGAAATCGAAGGCCCAGGCAAGGAACGGGCGCGAGTGGCCTACGCTCGTACCCATGAAGATGGGTTGGCGTACAGTCTTGAGGAGACGACGGAAGTGGTTGTTTAGTGACGTATGACGTCGTAGCCGCCGCCTCCGTGCGACTTCACGGAGTAGAGCGCATGATCACAGCAGGGAAAAGAGCGGCTCAGCAACGGAGGAACCGTGGAGAACGCAAAAAGTATCTTTGAGGTGTCGATCAATGAGCATCTGGAGGTAATTCACGCCCTTCATGAGCAATGTGAAGTCCTGGAGCGAATTGCAGCACAGATGAGCCACGCGCTGATGGATGGTGGCACGATTGTGTGGTGCGGGAATGGAGGTAGCGCAGGCGATGCCCAGCATTTGGCCGCTGAACTGGTCGGTCGATTTATGCAGGAGCGGCGCGGACTGCCATCAATCGCACTTAGCACCAATACTTCGGTACTGACCGCGATTGCCAATGATTATGGCTACCAGCACGTCTTCCGCCGTCAGGTGGAAGCTTTGTGCACTTCCCGAGATGTGATCGTCGGCATCTCAACTTCCGGAACCAGCAGGAACGTCTGCGCAGCTCTGGAAACAGGTCGGCAGATAGGGGCTTTTACTGTGGCCCTTACCGGGTTGCGAGACGGCCCTCTGGCAGCTATTGCACACGAGACAGTGCGTGTCGCTTCGACGGAAACACCTCGCATCCAGGAGGGTCATATCCTGTGCGGCCATATGCTGTGTGACTACGTCGAGCGACGCGTATGTTCCAAAGAAGCCATAGCAACTGGAACAGCGTCACGTTAGCCTGGCGTTTGTTCATCAGCGACATCCTGTCTGCTCGCAGGGAGTTCATTCTGGGCTCGATCGAAATCTTCCGGTGTACCAATATCCAGAAAGTGCCCCCGGCACAGGAAAGCGGCAGGACGTAATCGGCTCAGAAAGGGTGCGAGTAAATCGGTTTCGAAAGAGAATCGTGATGGCAACCCCTCCGGCCAGAGAAATGTGCTGGCTAAGACGTAGACACCAGCGTTGATCCATCCCGGGCCTGTTCGACCCTTTTCGAGGAAACCGGCAATATAACCCTCATCGAGCACAACCCCGCCATAACGACTCATTTCCTGTACTCTGGTTACAGCCATTGTCATCGTACTGCCAACAGAGCCGTGCAGCGAGAGCATCGCGGCAAAATCCGCGTCGAGATACGTATCGCCGTTCAGGACCAGCACAGAACGCTCTCGGGCATGAGACAGAGCAAGCCGTATCGCGCCGCCTGTGCCGAGAGGGCTTTCCTCAACCACGTAATCAATGGGAACGCCTCGGTGGGGATTGGAAAAGGCGTTACAAATCAGGTGCCCCAGATAACCCACCGAGAGAATGATCCGGCTACAGCCTTGATCGACGAGTTGGTCAAGCAGTATCGCAAGAAAAGGTCGGCCCGCTATGGGAGCCATCACTTTGGGCAGGCTGCTGAGTCGGGATCTGAGCCGGGTTCCTAAACCTCCTGCCAGAATGATCGCTTCCATGATCCTCCCGCCGCTAAGTTCACTCCCGCGGCCTTTGGCTTGCTATCTGAATTATGCCTCTGACTTGAAGGTAATTGGAAGCCCAGGGCTCGTTTCTCTGGTGTAGAGCAGAGGTTCTGTGGATTTTGTTTCCACATTAACGATTGTCCTGACGACCTCAGCACGACCGCACCATACCGCACTGAAAGGAGCTCAGTTGCTTAAGAAGAACTCGTCCAGCATCTCCATCCTGCAGCGCCGAACCACAGCGACCCGCCGCTGGTCAGATTGCTCACCACCGTAATGAACTTCTGTTTCTTGCCCAGAAAGATCCCGTCGACGCCCATCTGCCGCAGCGCCGGCTTGCGTCGCACGTGAGCCTATCGGGCCAGATTCACTGATCGATGGCCAGCACCGTGCCTGCGGCCAACCCAAACTGCAGCGTCACCCCGCTGGCCGCCGCACTTTCGCAGGCTTGACCTACCACATCCTCGAACCGCTTGCCGAACGGCGCCTTTTCCGCCTTCACGCCGCAATCCGGGCAACGCACCCGGTACAACTCCACGATTATGGTGGCCAAGTACTCAAAGCATGGCAAGTCGCGCACTTCCCGTTCATAGCTGGCTACGATCTCCCCCGCTGGCTTGCCGCATCCTGAGCAAACCAATTGCTTGTTGGCCCGTTTGCGCCGCACCCACAGCTTCAGCCGCTTACCAGCCTCATGGATCTCGTGCCGGTACACTTTGCAGCTGGGCCACCCCAATACCTGCGTCCAATCGTTGTCTCGCATCCTGCCGAGAATGGACGATTCCAACTCTACTGTGAAACCCACCAAAATTAAGCGGCTCTACAGTTTCCTGCGCAGAGCCCTAAGGCTACGGAGTGGCGCGTGAAACGCATTCTTGTTTACCTAGGTCTGTTCCTTCTTGTCCTGTTTGCGGGAATGTTCTTCTGGACCGCAAGGCTGGTCGACGCATCCTCGTCGCCTTCGCGCGGAGCCTTTCGCCCCGAATGGAGCCCGGCGGCCGCCGCATCTTACCTCGACTACCGGGAGGCATGGTGGCAAAACTGGCCCGACGCCCAGCGAGACCATGGAACAATCTGCGTTTCCTGTCACACGGTCGTGCCTTATGCGCTCGTCCGGCCTGTTCTGAGCGCGCAACTTGGCGAGAACGGGCTCACCCCCGCCGAGCACAGAATGCTCAACAGCATTGACACGCGTGTCGCGGACTGGCCGCAGACCACCTCCTATTACACCGACCCCGCACATGCTGTCCCTTCTCGCGCAACGGAATCCGTGCTGAATGCGTTCATTCTCTCGTCTTACAGCGGCAGGAGCGGCCAATTCGCTCCGATAACCCGCCGTGCGTTCGCTGAGGCATGGACACTCCAGAGGATGACAGGCGAAGACGTCGGCGGCTGGCAATGGCAAAACTTCCATGAAGCTCCCTGGGAGTCTTCGGAATCCGCCTATTGGGGTGCAGCCGTGATGGCCATCGCTGTGGCCAACACCCCGGAGCAATACCAGGATGATCCGGGGGTACGCCAGCATATCACGGAGCTTCAGGAGTATCTGCGCAGGACCTACTCCGAGCAGCCAACGATCAACCAGGTGTACGTAATTTGGGCTGCTGCAGAGATGCCAGGCCTCATCAGCAGCAGCCAGCGAAGCCGATTTATTGCGAGAATCGAGGGCCTGCAGCAGCCGGATGGCGGATGGTCGCTGGCCTCGCTGGATGGTCGCAGATCACGAAAATCTCAACTGCTGGACATTTTCAGGCGTATTGACGGGGTGGACGGAAGCGACGGCTGCGGGACCGGTCTGGCCGTGCTGGGACTCGACAAAGCGGGAGTCCCCGTCCAGGATCCTGTGGTCCAGCGCGGGCTGAAGTGGCTCCGGCAGCATCAATATCAGGACGGCAGCTGGTGGGCGCCATCGCTGAATGGCCTTCGCAAGCCGGACGGCGAACTGGGTCGTTTCCTGAGCGATGCGGCAACCGGGTATGCTGTGCTCGCGATGGAGCAGGCTAAAGCGCAACAAGCCGCTGCCCATGCAGCAGGTGCGCCCTCGGACAGTGCGTCGGGCACGTAGATCAGCGGCACCGACGGCCGCGGCGAAATCCCCGGCAGATATTCAGCTACGGAGCACAGCGTTCACTGCTTCCTTCGTTATTGCTACTAATGCATGGATGTCGCTCTCCCCAATGATGAGGGGAGGCGCAAAAAGCACCTGATCGCCAGGCGCCGGGTGCTCCCCCGCAGCGGATCGCGTTCGCGTTACCACTCCTCGATGTCGCAGTTCACTTCTCAGGCGGTTGCCAAAGTCCTTTTGAACCGCGAAATTCTTCCTGCTCCTGCGGTCTTCGACGAACTCCAGAGCTGCCAGAAGTCCCTTACCGCCCCGGATATCGCCGACATTCGGGTGATCTGCGAATGTATCCTGCAAGACGTGGAAGAGCACATCTCCCATCTTTGCGGAATTCTCGACAAGATTCTCCTGTTCGATGATCTCAATGTTCCGGAGAGCCACTGCGCAGCATGGGGGATGACCGGAGTTCGTGTACCCGTGCATCCAGCGGTTCGCCGGTTCCACCGAATCCAGAACATCCTGAATGGCCCGAGTGACCATGATTCCGCCCAGCGGCAGATATCCGGAAGTTACGCCTTTGGCGAAGGCGAGAATATCGGGAGTCACGTTCCAGTGCTTGAGCCCGAACCAGCGACCTGTGCGCCCAAATCCGGTGATGATTTCATCCGCGATGAGCAAGACGTTATAGCGCGTGCAAATGTCGCGAACCTTGGGCCAGTAATCGTCGGTAGGATAGATGACTCCTCCCGCACCGTGGATCGGTTCACCGATAAATGCGGCCACCGACTCCGGACCTTCCCGGAGAATTGCTTTCTCCAGCTCACCAGCCGCCGCCGCGCCCGGCGTCTCTCCGGGATTCGGGGCCTGGAAGCGGTAGGGGTAACAGGTCGGAATATGAAGAAATCCCGGTACGCGCGGCTCAAACATCTTCCAGTACGCGGAAATGCCAGTGGCGCTCATCGCCTGGAGCGTCACGCCGTGGTATCCATGAATTCTTGAGATTATCTTTACCTTTTCAGGTTCGCCTAACGCTCTCCAGTAATAGCGCGCGGTCTTGAACGCCGACTCATTCGCCTCGGCGCCGCCCGATGTAAAGAACACTGCAGCCATCGCGGGCGCCAGTCCGATCAGGCGCTCTGCCAGCATGATCGAAGGTATAGTCGCCGATCCCGCATATCCGGAAAAATAGGCAAGAGTCTTCATTTGTTCCGCCGCGGCCTCGGCCATCTCGGCCCGGCCATGTCCAACGTTGACGTTCCACAGACCGGAGAGACCGTCGATATACTCTCTACCCTCTGTGTCCCGGATTCGGATTCCATTCCCGCTGGCGCAGATCAGCGTGTCCTGTTCATCGATCGGGTGGTGTAGGGAGTGAATCTGATATTTTCTGTCAGCATTCGCCAGTTCGCTGGGGGGCATTCCACAGTCCTTTCCTTTTGTTCGTTGCACCGATGATCCTAGCCTAAACCAAAGGCGGGGCGGAGGCGGCTCGACCTTTAGACAGCAGCAGTTCCCGAAAGTGGCGTCCACGGGCTCCACGGACGTCGGGCGCCTGATTCTGAAGGCCGCCACCAAATCGAATCTGAACCGAGTTACGTTGGAGATGAGCAGGAAGAGCCCGAAGATTATCTTCGCCGACGTTGATCTTGACGAGGCGGTGGAAGGAGCCCGCGTCGGCCAGTTCTCGAACCAGGAACGGGTCTGCAGCGCTGGATCCAGATTATACATTGAAGAGTCAACTTACGACTCTTTCGTTCAGAAGAATGTCGATTACGCTGCAGGCGCCTCGTTGGCGATCCTCTGGACAAGGCGACTGACAGGGACGTCAGGTCGATCAGGAACAGTTCGACAGGGTGATGGGCTATATTGAATCGGGCCGAACGGAGGGCGCCGCACTGGCGTGCGGCGCCAGGAGGGTCGGCACGCGCGGATACTTTTTCGAACCCACGGTCTTTGCTGAGGTCCGAGATGATAGGGTGATCGCCCGGAATGAGGTTTTTGGGCCGGTCATGAGCATCATTCCGTTCCGCGGCCTCAACGACGTCATCCATCGTGCCAACCACAGCCTGTATGGCATTGCCGCCGGCGTCTGGAGCCGAGATATCCGCGGAGCCCATGCAGTCGCAAACAGCGTCCGCCCCGGGACAGTCTCGATTGAATGCTAAGACCTTCCGGGCACCGGGCGCCGTTCGGCGGATTCAGGCAATCCAATATTGGCCGACAACTCGGAGACTACGGCTTCCATCAATACACCGAAGTCAAGACGGTTTCGGTGAGGCTATAGCCGGAAACGGCTTTCCAATGTTTGCTCCCGGACGTGAAGAGAGGAACTTCGCTTCGCGGGTGACATCTGACGCCGTAGAGGTTTCGGCGAGGATATCAACGGAAATTTACCTTTCCCCTGAGACGCACCTTGCTTTATGAAAAGATTGGTAATCATTTCGAGCCCCGAGGGCGCGGCCGAGGATGAACGACTGTCAGAGCTGGCAACTTTCTTAGGTGTTCCCAGTGACGTTTTGCCATTTGAGCGCAGCGAGAGTTCCCCACGTGAACTCCTGAACCGCGTTCGGCCTGGCCCCTGCAGCCTTGCGATGCACGTGGAAACCCTATGCCGGGTTCATCGCGCTTTGAACCCTGGAACCAGCTTCCCGCAGTTGCTGGGCGACCATTTTCCGGAGATTCTCGTATACGGGGTTCCTGCCGGCTCCCAGACCGATGAAGCGCTGAGGGCGCTCACGGACGGGACAATTCGTAAGCTTACTCTCCAGGCAGCCCAGGCAGTTCAATACTCTCTACCTCGCGAGGCAAGCGAGTTCTGCGCCCAGCTTGCCGGGCAGAAATTGCTGACCAGGCAGGAACACGCCGCGTCCGCCTTTGAGATTCAATCAGAATCCGTATTGGTCGAGACGATCATAGCGGCCAACGAACACCCGATGTTCGTTCGCTTAAGGTCAGTATCTCGTGATCTTTTTCTTCTCGCCGACCATATACCAAGCATTAACAAACCGCTTAGCCGGGACCCTGGTTTGGGAAATGACTGTATTCCACTGCTTGCTCCACTCATGTTCCTGCGGCGCTGCTTTCCTGAGAGCTGCTGGCGCGGCGGTGAGGCGACGGCACGGCTCATTATCGACGACCCCTTATTGACGAAGAAATACGGCGCACTCGATTTCGAGACCCTGGCGACCTCGATACGGAGATTTGGGTATGGTGCGTCGATCGCCTTCATTCCGTGGAATCATTGGCGCTCCTCTTCCAGTTTCGCGGCCCGGTTTTTCGGTCCCAATTCGAATCTGAGCATTTGCGTTCATGGATGCGACCACACAAACCATGAGTTCCAACTGGGGTCTGTGTCTCTATTGGCGCAGAAAGCTGCTCTCGGGATTCAGCGCATGGAGAAGCACCAGAAACGTGTCGGAGTCCCTTTCGAAGACGTGATGGTTTTCCCGCAGGGCCAGTTTTCAAAAGCCGCAATTCCTGCGCTGCGATCGGCGAACTATCTCGCTGCCGTAAACTCCACTTGTTTTCCAACCGACTGGCAAGCGGGTGATCTCAAAATATCCGACTTTCTTTGGCCGGCCGTAGTTTGCTTTGAAGGCTTTCCCGTTTTTCAGCGCCGTTACCCACACAGTACGATCGACTGTGCCCTGGATTTGTTTCTTGGCAAGCCGGTGCTGCTTGTAGAGCACCATGAGTATTTTCGTGACCATTGTCAGGCGATGGAGACGTTCGTAACTGCGCTCCGGCGGCTCGAACCCAGCTTGTCCTGGCCGAGCTTATCGGAGCAGCTGATGCGGAGCAATATGAGGCGGCGGAATGAGAGCGGTTCATTTGAAATACGATTCTTTACTCGCCGATTCCAGTTCGTGTCAAAGGAATCCGACGAAGGCCGTTATCGTCTGCTCAGGTTTGAACCGAACCCGGGCGCTGTTGAACGAGTCCTGGTCGATGGCAAGAGCGTCCCCTTCGGGTTCGAAAAGGGAGATTTGACGCTTGAGTTCCGGGCTGTGCCCGGTCAGCTCAGAATAATTGACATTGTTAACCGGACTGCCCCAGCTCTTCCGATTCGGAGCTTTGGAGCCGCCCATAATGCTCGCGTGCTACTTCGGCGTGGGCTCTCGGAATTTCGAGACGGCAGCTTGTCGCAGCACAAGACTATACTGAAGGTCGCCACGCGGTTTGCTAAGGCGCTCCGTGCAACGGGGGAATCGTGAAGAAGTCAATCCCAAGAAGGGCAGCAAATCGGATTCTGGCGCTGATAGCCCGGTTCGCGCCGGGCGGGTCGAGCTTGCGGCCGTTTCTGCACAGGCTGCGCGGTGTACGCATTACGGGACGAGTTTTCATCGGCGACGACGTGTATCTGGAAAATGAGTACCCAGAATGTATTGAACTGCACGACGGCGCCCAAATCTTTGTCCGATCGATTTTGTTGGCGCACACACGAGGAATGGGCCGTATCATCGTCGGCAAGAACGCTATGATTGGGGCAAACTGTGTTCTGACCGCGACTGCCGGAACCACGCTCGTGATCGGAGAGTCGACCGTTGTAGCCGCATCGTCAGTGGTCAACTCGAGTGTGCCGCCGCATACCCTCTTCGGAAGCCAGAAAGGCAAACCTCTGGCCAAAGTCACGGTCCCCTTCTCGCTGGGCACTTCCTATCAGGAGTTTTTGAGAGGGCTGAGGCCACTTGAGAAGCGATAGTTCTGGTGGGGCGCCGACGCGCACAACGAACTTCTGAAAATGCGAGCCCTCTTATGAATCTATATGTTCTGTTGGCGGGGCGTTCCTCTCGAGATACTCTATTAGCATGCCATCGCGCGTCATCATCCAGGCGATGCGTCTCCCACCAAATGCAACGGCAGGTTGAGGACGGCGCACCAGGACCGCATGTTGTTGTCGCATGTGTTGGATTTGCTGCGTAAGGTTTTCAACTTCGAAACAGAGGTGGTGAAGTCCTCCGCCCCTGGAAAGAAAAGCATTAACGGGTGAATCGCAAGTGAGAGGCTCAACAAGTTCAAGGCGTACGCCGTCAGACAATTCTAAAAACAGCACAGTCGCCTTTTGTATTTCGTCTGTATACATGGCCGACACCGAACGTGCAAAGACTGCAGACTCCCAACGCCGCATCCCTTCCGCGATGGAGGGAACCACATAGCCGATATGGTGAAGCCTATGAGCATCCATGGGAAGCAGTTTCTCGAATAAGGGTCAAGAACCCGGAGAACGAAATGGCGCCTTCGAACTTTTCAAAGTCCACGTCTATGCCAAACTCCTCGCTCACCAGCGTGAGGAGTGTGACTTGTGCGATCGAATCCCACCCACTTGTATTCTCAGTGTTTGCAGACTCAATGTCAGCCGGATTCATGTCCGGAAAGACAGCGGAAAAACACTTTATCAGCTTTTCTTTGCTTCTTGCATCGTCCATTTTTCGATGACCTCGTGATGTAAGAGGGGACAGGCCTTAGTAAACGAATCTAAAGAGATCTCAATTCCGTCTGCTGTCGCGTTTGCCAGCGAAGTGAACTGGCCAAGATACGCTTCCATGGGACGATTTCTTTCGGTTGGCTTGAACATGAAAATAACCGATTCGGAGTCGGAGTTTTTAAACAATTGCCGCAGGATTTGAAATTCAATTGAACGCGAGAATGCCCTGCAACTCAGCACAAAAGTGTCCACAATGCATCGACCCTCCTGGAAGTAGCCGCCTAATACCGCGATTCGCCCTAACGGTCCGAAACGGTCCTCGTAAGAAACCACGGTCAGAAACGAGCCGGGACGGCTGAGCCGCGCCAACCAATCCCCTTCGGTGAAACGGACGCCATTGAGATTGAACTGGTTGGTTTTGTTCACCAGTTCCAGCGCGCGCTTCTGACTGCAGTTGGCGGGTTCGAACGTAACCCGGGCCTTCAGCCGCGCTATGAACTCCATCGAGCCGGCGTCTGTCGCGTCGCTCGGCAGCTGGGCCGCGCCGCGCAGACTCGCTACGCGCAGGCGATCCTCTTCCTGGATCTCCGCCCTGCCGAACAATTCCCGAAGCCGCTTCAGAAGCGTCAATACGCCAGCAGAATCGGATGACGGAAACTGCATACACTGGATCTGAGGAAACTTCTCCGAAACCTCTGCCAAGTCCATTGGGCTGTCGTCCACGAATACGACGCTGTCGGCACCGACATTCCATGCTTTCAGAATTCTGCCGACCGCGTCTGATTTCGGACCCCAACCGGCTTCCACAGGATAGATTGTCTCAGGACGTAGAAGCAGGTCGGCTCTCTGTAATGCCCTTTTCACCAAATGGGGATCGTTTTTCGAGGCAATCGCCAAAAGCGCGCCCGACTCCGCGAGGGAATCCAGGAGTTGCTGATAGAGCGCGTGAACGTGAGCTTTGTCTTCGAGAGACCACGATACACCGTCAACATCCACATCCCCGAGAATCCCTTTCCAAAGCGTCTGATCGAGGTCCGTAATCAGCCCCTTTTTAGGTTCAGCCGGGAAGAGACAGCGGACGCTCAACTGGGCCAGAGCATCAGTGTGCGATAGCGCGTAGGGAAATCCAGTAGCCAGCTCCATATTGATATCGAGGCGCAGGTGCGGCGGCGATGCGGCCGCGAGGTTAGAAGCGCTCAAAAGACGAACGCCTGTAAGCTCGCCGGCACCCCGGAGGAACTCACCAAGGAGCACATTCAGGCGCAGTTCCCATTCACAACTCTGCGCTGGAGGGCAATGGGCCAAAGGGGGGAGCGGCAGGGTGGGAGGGATCACTGCGAGGGGAATCTGTCGCCCCAACGCTTCAAGATTCCTGGTTAGGCGCGCGCACTTATCTTTCGCTTGCGGGACAATATCATCAAGGGATTGTGTCCTCCAGCCTCCGTTGCCGCGAAAACCAAGTCTCTGGTCGAGATCGCCCCATTCAATGGGGATGATCCCACCCTCTGCGGCTTGCCCTCGAGCACGTTCGAGGTTTCCTTCGAGATCGCCAAATAGCCCTATATCAACACAGATCGAGTCTTCCGGAAATCGCAGCTTCAAATAAGCTCTTACAAAGGATCGCAGGTGTAATGGCGTAAAACCACTAAGCAGATGAACACGCCGCACACGTTGTCCCCCGCTTCGCCCTCCTACTTTTAGAGCTTCATCAAGTCGCATCAGGGAAATTCTATCAGGGTGTAGAGAATTCACTTGAATTCGGTGCAGCGGCTTGCAAAGAGCCGATTCGGCTCCTCTCCCACCCAGAAGGCGTGGCCGGGAAATGGATCAACTCATGCGGAATCAATGCATTACGTCACGTGTGCGAGTATGGAACCCCGCACAGATTGACAGCTCGCAGTTTCCAGCACCCCCACAGATCGTGGCACGGTGAGTCAACGGATAGCGAGCTGACTGAAACGTCGGTCTTCATCTCTGAGCTCTCAGAAGGATCTTCATCCCGCGCAGGACGACCATCGGCTGTGCGTGCCGCTTGCTCCCCGGACTGGGAGCTGGCACCAGACCGGCAGCGCCTACCTTGCCCAACGGCAACTGAGGTTGCGCACCAACATCGGTTTTCCCGATGGTGAAGACGTTCTTGTCGACCGCTGTCACGCTGCGATGCCGCTCCCGCTCTCGAAAGAAAGTGCATAGCTCGTGAGCGAGTAAGAGGAAATTCGAGTGTAACATACAATATACACATTCCCCCTTGATCCCATTCGAAGACGATTCCCCCTCGACTCTAATGCGCGACACTGGAGCCCCGATGCTCCGAACACAGAGAGAGGCAAGATATGACCCCTGCCCGAATCGCATTCCTGGATACGACATTAAGAGACGGCGAACAGTCACCCGGATGCAGCATGAACATCCAGGAAAAAGTGCGTATGGCTCACGCGCTGGAAGACCTGGGTGTCGACGCAATTGAGGCCGGATTCGCTGTCGCTTCTGAGGGCGATTTTCGCGCAATTGAAAACATAGGCCGGGAAATTCGTGGTCCGGTCATTGCATCCATGGCTCGTGCCCGAATAGAAGACATCGATGCGGCCGGACAGGCTTTGAAATCATCCTCCCGTTCCCGCATCCACGTAGTTCTTGCCAGTTCAGATATCCACCTTGAATTTAAGTTGAAAATCTCGAGAGCAGAGGCTCTGGAGCATACTGATTCGGCAATTCGGCTCGCCGCAACCCGAGCCAATGAGGTGGAGTTCTCTCCGGAAGACGCGACCCGCACAGATCCGGAATTTCTCTGCCAGATAGTTGCAGTAGCCATCGATGCCGGTGCAAGGATTATCAATGTTCCCGATACAGTCGGCTATTGCGTCCCGGAAGAGTATGCAGGAATCTTCCGAATGCTGCGTTCTCGCCTGCCGCGAGGGAAAGAGGTGATACTGTCATCCCACTGCCACGACGACCTGGGACTGGCAGTAGCCAATACGCTGGCTGCAGTGGCCGCCGGTGCGCAACAGGTCGAGTGCACGATCAACGGTATTGGTGAAAGGGCAGGGAATGCTGCGCTGGAGGAAGTTGCCGCGGCGATGATGGTGCGGAAGGACAAGTTCCCCTTCACGCATTCACTGGCTCTCACTCGTCTCTGCGCCACGAGCCGGCTTCTTGCTGAAGTCATCAGCTTCGGACCGCCTCCCAACAAGGCTGTCGTCGGCAGAAATGCATTTGCTCACGAGGCCGGCATTCATCAGCATGGCGTCCTGGCGAACCCGCTTACCTACGAAATCATGAGACCCTCGTCGGTGGGATCAATTGATCACGGACTGGTGCTTGGTAAGCATTCCGGCCGGACCGCGTTGGCTCAGAGATTGCATGACCTCGGAATCGATCTGAATAAGGCGGAACTTAACATGGTTTACCGGCGCTTCATTGATCTTGCCGATCACAGGAAGGCAATTTTCGACCAGGATCTTGTGGCGTTGCTGGCGGACAGGTCGCGCAAGCATCCTCAGCCCACTGAACAGGTCAAGCTCGATGAAGTCGCGAGATGAGGCCGGAATCTCTGCCGTCCTGCAATCGCGCATTGCGAACTCAGACGCGGCACTCCGTCGTTATTCGCCGGAGACGACCCATGTGATGGAAGAATTGCTGCCGCCTGGCATCGTCGCGGTTGAACGCTGGGACGACGACGAATCGGCGGTCCTGCCACCGGAAGAGCGAGTTCAGGTTAGCAGTGCCATCGAGAGCAGACTCCGCGAGTTTGCGACGGCTCGATCCTGCGCCAGGCAGGCGCTGAGCGAAATTGGCTTTCCGCCTGTTCCCATTTTGCGCGGTTCCAAAGGCGAGCCGCTCTGGCCAGCCGGCGTGGTTGGCAGTATTACGCATTGCACCCACTATCGCGCAGCCGCCGTGGCCATGCAGACACAGGTGAAGGCGATCGGGATTGACGCGGAGATACACGACGCGCTGCCCATGGAGGTCGTGAATACGGTTTGTGTTGCGGAGGAAATTGCCTGGCTTCAACGGGCATCCGATTGTCTTCACTGGGATCGAATCCTGTTCAGCGCCAAGGAGAGCGTCTACAAGGCCTGGTTTCCACTGACGCGGCGTTGGCTTGGTTTTGAGCAGGCAGCAGTGAGGGTGGAAGAGGCGAAAAATGCGTTTCGCGTTCGTCCTCTTGTGAGCCTGCCGGTGGAACTCGAACAGACCCTGACGCGGTTGTCGGGACGATTTCTTGTCCGGAACGGATTCGTGATGACGGCTGTCTACCTCACCTGACCGGAGGGCTCGGAGTGCAAAGCTCTCACATGAGTACAATTGTATTCGCTCCGCCGGGGTCGCGCCTTGCGGGGTCGTCCTGGCCCGAGGACACGGGGCCGGCTTCGCAGGAATCGGCGATCGAAACCCTCTGCTGTTTGGCCTACAAGCCGGACGGCGGAGGGTTTCGTGTTTTTTGGCAGGATTGCTGGGGATCCTTCGTCGGACGTCCGGGATCAGGGACTGCCAGGCCACCAAGAGGGGATGTGACAGCGATATAGCGCTGCGATAACCAGCGCAATAGATCACCTCACTGCAATTCTAAGGGTCCGTAAACTAATAAAGGTATCAACAGAGTAACTCAAATATGGATGGTATCTGCATTATGCTGCTGGAGAGTGAGCCCTCTTCCCGAGCTGTCGGCGAAGTTTCGCGTCCTCTGGCCGCAT
>Ga0335075_10000286_pt1 | contig 92851 bp, 83 predicted proteins | sample Lox_Sample_24_FD_206723 | JGI IMG/M metagenome (GOLD analysis project Ga0335075, IMG submission 206723) | Soil microbial communities from Loxahatchee National Wildlife Refuge, Florida, United States - Lox_Sample_2.4 | ecosystem: Environmental > Terrestrial > Soil > Wetlands | place: USA... | reverse complement strand
GCCTTGGTGAGCCGTTACCTCACCAACAAGCTAATGGGCCGCGGGCCCATCCCGATGCGGAGGCCGAAGCTTCCTTTCCCCAGCGGCCTTATGGCCGGAGGGCACATTCGGTATTAGCCCGAGTTTCCTCGGGTTGTCCCAATCATCGGGGCAGGTTACCCACGTGTTACTCACCCGTTCGCGGCTTTGCCCCAGGCCGAAGCCTGGTTCGTCGCTCCACTTGCATGTGTTAGGCACGCCGCCAGCGTTCGTCCTGAGCCAGGATCAAACTCTCCGTGAAGAACTGCTGAACAGGCCGCCGTAGGCAACCTGCCTCACAAAGAGTCGTCGGGTCGTGTGCCGCCGGAGCGGACACCCCACCTAGCGTGGTGGGTAGACCCGGGCCTGTCCCTGGTGGGATCAGGCCCCTGCGTCCGCACGAGGGGACCCGATGTACACCAACGGATCCCGGGACGCATGACGGGGTTTCAATCTGGCACCGTCGTCGATCGCCTGCCCGCGAGCGGGCGGGTCGATGCGACGGCGTCGAACCTGGACACACTCCTCGACCGAGGGTCGGTCGAAGGGTGCGCATGCTGTTGAGTTTTCAAAGACCGTCGCACCTCTTCGGGAAGGGGGTTCCTTCCTCTGGCGCGTCCAGAACCATCTCCGATTCCGGAGCGGACCGGTGAGTATAGCGCCCGTCCCGCCCCGCTGGGAGGTCCTGGCGCCTGGACCGATTGTGGCATGGATCGGCTCCGCGCGGCCTCCTGGCTAGGACAGCACCTGGACCGTCACCGTCCTCCGGCGGGGGCGATCGTCGAAGTCGATCAGCACGACCTGCTGCCAGGTGCCGAGGACGAGGCGGCCGTCGAGGACCGGGATCGTCTCCGAGGGCCCGATGACGGCGGCGCGCAGATGGGCGTGAGCGTTGGTGTCGTGGTTACGGCGGTTGTGCTCGTACTCCTCAGCGGGCGGGATCAGGCGGTCGAGCAAGTCCTGAAGGTCGTGCACGCCACCGGGCTCGTACTCCATCGTGGTGATGGCAGCGGTCGAGCCGGTGGCGAACACGGTCACGAGCCCGCGATCGACCTGGGACGTCGAGACGACGCTCTCGACGCCCGGGGTAATGTCGACGACGTGGCCGTTCCCGGGGGTCTCGAGGCTGAGCAGACCGCCGTGGACGCTCATCCGCGAGCCGCCGTCGAGCTACCCACCCACGGGCGCGACCCGCACCCGGGCGAACCGGCGCTTGCCGAGCTGGAGCACCTTGCCGTCGACCTCGGCCGCGGGCAGGTCGAGGACGCCTGCCGCGACCGGTTCGCCGTCGAGCTTGACCCCGCCCTGGGCGAGGGCGCGCCTGGCCTCGGAGGTCGAGATCCCGAACGCGTCGGCGAGCAGCGCCGGCAGGTGAACCTCCGGACTCTCCTGCCGGCAGACCACGGTCGGCATCTCCTCGGGCGCCTCACGACGGATGTGGACCCGGTCGAATTCGGCTTGCGCGCCGGAAGCCGCACGTTCGCCGTGGAAGCGCGCAACCAGCGCTCGTGCCAGGGCACGCTTGGCGTCGCGCGGGCCAAGCTCGGGCGGCGGTTCTGAGTCGAGCAGCAGCTCATACCAGGACCGGAGCGAAGTGTCCGGGATGCTGAGCGTCTTGCCGTACATGTCCCCGGGCGGACCGGTCACGCCGATGTAGTTGCCGTACGACTTCGACATCTTCATCTCGCCGTCGGTCCCCGTCAGCAGGGGCATCGTGAGGATCACCTGCTCGGGTACGCCGTACGCCCGCTGGATGTCGCGCCCGAGCAGAAGGTTGAACTTCTGATCGGTCCCCCCCAGCTCCACGTCGGCGCGAATGGCGACCGAGTCATACCCCTGGAGCAGCGGATACAGGAGCTCGAGTACCGAGATCGGTTCGTGCGCCGCGAACCGCTTGGCGAAGTCGTCGCGCTCGAGCAGCTGCGCGACGGTCGGCGTGCGAGCCAGTCGGAACAGCTCCTCCATCGTCATGTCCAGCCATTCGCCGTTGAAGCGAACCTCGAGGCGCTCGGAGTCGAGCACCTTGAGCGCCTGCTCCTGGAAGGTCTGCGCGTTCGCGTCGATCTCGGCCGAGGACAGCACGGGCCGCGTCGAGGAGCGGCCGCTGGGGTCCCCGACCCGAGCCGTGTAGTCGCCGACGATCAACACGACGATGTGACCGAGATCCTGGAACTCGCGCAGCTTCTGCAGAACGACCGTGAAGCCCAGGTGGATGTCCGGCGCGGTAGGGTCGATGCCCAGCTTCACGCGGAGCGGACGACCGAGCTCGAGCTTGCGTTCCAGTTCACCGTCGGGCAGGCAATCGACGGCGTTTCGGGTAAGCCAGGCGGCCGCCTCGCGCGGGCCGCCTTCGGCCGACGGAGGCTCCGCGAGCAGCTCCAACCGGGCCTCGGGGTCCATCCAGGGCAATGCTAGACTCTCGCCGCCGACGGGACCCAACACGCCGCCACGTCCCGATGCACTCCGTAGCGGCCGTCCACGTCGCTGCGGGTCGCCATAGGATCTCAGCGACCGCATGATCGACGACGTCGACAAGGCGATAACCGCCGAAAAATCTTCCGAGGCGGCAACCGCCGAAAAATCCTCCAAGGCGGTAACCGCCGACAAATCCCCATTCCCGACCTACGGCGATCAGCCGCAACTTCCCGGCGACGCGCCCGGAAACGGACACGACGGGCGACCCCGAGGACCCCACGTGCCGTGGCGATGGCGCCGCCGCTTCCGCCGCGCCGGCAAGCCGCGAATCAAGAAGCTGCGGCTGCTTCTGATCGTGATCGGCCTCGGCGTCCTCGCTGCGGTCTCGACCGTGTTCGGGATGCTGATGGCGGTCGCCTCAGACATCCCCCAGATCGAGAACGTCACTCAGTACAGCTCGGGCCACAACTCCTACCTGTACGACGATCAGGGGCGGCCGATCGGGATCTTCGCCGCGCCCGATCCGGAGGTGGTCGACAGCTTCGACCAGATTTCACAGCCGATGCGCCAGGCGATCGTGGCGGTCGAGGACAAGCGCTTCTGGTCCGATCCCGGGATCGACATCCGCTCCCTGGGACGCGCGCTGGCCGCCGACGTAATGGGCGGAGCGACCCAGGGCGCCTCGACGATCACCGAGCAGTTCGTCAAGAACTCGCTGTCGGAGGAGGACAACCGCACGGTGCTCGAGAAGCTCCGCGAGGCGGCACTCGCGTTCCAGCTGACGCACCGCTGGAGCCCCGAGCAGATCCTCACGGAGTACCTCAACTCGACCTATTTCGGGAACGGTGCGTACGGCGTCGAGTCGGCGGCCCGGGTGTACTTCGGCAAGCAGCTCGGCTATGACCCGGAGGCCCCGGGCGACGGGAACACGAAGGCGTGCGGCGACAGCACGGCACATGCGCCCCTCCCCAGCTGCGCATCGGGGCTCAACTACTGGCAGGCGGCGACGCTGGCCGGACTCGTCGCCAGCCCGAGTGCATTCGATCCGATCATGAACCCGGTAGCCGCGAGGGCCCGCCGCGACGTCGTCCTCCAGGACATGCTCCAGCAGCACTACATCGATCGCGAGCAGTACGAGGTCGGCCGAAACGAGCCACTCCCCACCTCGACCGACGTCGAGCAGGCGGTCGAGCCGAACGCCGCCCCGTACTTCACGAGCTGGCTGCGCCCGCAGATCCTGGCCGCGGTCGGCAAAGGGCTGCCGGCAAAGGTCGCCGAGTACCGCGCGTACTACGGCGGGCTGAAGATCCGCACAACGCTCGACCTGCGCATGCAGGAGGCGGCGGATCAGGCGATCTCCCAGGACCTGCCCTCGGGCCGTGGCTGGCCTACTGCGTCGTTGGTCGCGATCGACAACAAGACCGGGCAGGTACGAGCGATGGTCGGCGGGCCGATCGTCGACGGGCGGGAGGACTACAGCCAGTACCCCTTCAATCTCGCCACCGAAGCCGAACGCCAGCCCGGGTCGTCGTTCAAGCCGTTCACGCTTGCTGTCGCGCTCGAGCACGGCTTCGGGCCCGACTCGATATTCCTCTCGGCGCCGCTCAGCATCGTCGTGCCGAACAGCGACGGCAAGGAGATCTTCCACGTCGTCAACTTCGGCAACGAGTACTCGGGCGACGTAACGCTCCAGGAGGCAACCGATGCCTCCGACAACTCGGTGTTCGAGCGGCTCGGGTGGTACGGGCTCGGCCCGGGCAAGGGAACCCAGGAGATCGCGCGGCTGGCCACGCGAGCAGGTATCACGACGCCCGTCTCCACGAACCCGGCGATGATCCTCGGCGGGCTCAAGGTCGGCGTCTCCCCGCTCGACATGGCGCACGCGTATGAGACGTTCGCAACCGGCGGCAACCGCGTGTACGACCCCGTGCTCGGTTCCCCCGACGACGGTCCGATCGGGATCCAGTCGATCCAGGGACAGCACGTGAACCTCGTCGACCACCCGCAGGACAAGCGCGTGATGCCGGCGTCGATCGCGGCCGACGTCCACGACATGCTCGAGGGCGTCGTGTCGTCCGGCACCGGGACCGAGGCGGCGATCCCCGGCGTTGACGTGGTCGGGAAGACCGGCACCACGACGAACTACGCCGACGCGTGGTTCGTCGGATGGACGCCGCAGCTGACGGTGGCCGTGTGGGTCGGCTTCCCGCAGGGGACCATCCCGATGACCACGCTTTACAACGGCGCGCCAGTGGAGGGCGGGACGTACCCAGCGCTCATCTGGCGCGACTTCATGGTCCAGGCGCTGCAGATCCTGGCCAGCGAGAACCCGCACCAGCAGACGACGAGCTCGACCACGACCGACACGACCAGCGTCCCCTCCGTGCCACCGAGCGGGTCGGGTTCGGCTGGAACAGCGACTTCGACCACCACGCCGACCCCCAACGGCGCAGCGACCGGCGGGAACACCGCCGGCGGCGCCACGCCGGGGAACGGCGGCACCGCTGGCGGCACGCAGGGCGCCAACCCTGGCACGGGCGCCGCGGGTGGTACCGGCGCGGGTGGCACCGGGGCCGGCGGTGCGGGTGGGACGGGCGCCGGCGGCGGGAACACGGGCGCCGGCGGGACGGGCGGTGGTGGTGGCGGGACCGGAGGCGCGGCCGGTGGCGGCTCTGGCGGCGCCGGGATCGGCGGCGGCGGTTAGCCGCGTCGTGGTCGCGGCTCCTTGACAGCCGCTTCCACCGACCGCGAGGATTCACGGCATGAGCGCCCAGAGCAGCAATCTGCTCGATTCACAGGCCGAGCATCGAGTCCAGACTCCCGACGGTCGTGTGCTCCAGGTGCTCGAGCGCGGAGTCCCCGATGGCCGTCCGGTGCTCGTGCACAACGGCACCCCCAACTCACGGCTGATGTATGAGGCAGAGGTGCAGTCAGCGGTCCGCCAGGGGATTCGCCTGATCTCCTACGACCGCCCCGGCTACGGAGGCTCGAGCCGCCACGCTGGGCGCAGCGTGGCGGACTGCGCCGAGGACGTCCGCGCGATCGCGGCCGGGCTCGGCATCGACCGGCTGGCCGTGTGGGGAATCTCGGGGGGTGGTCCCCACGCGATTGCGTGCGCTGCCCTCCTGCCCGACCTGGTTCCGGCCGTCGGCGTGCTGGCGTCGATCGCGCCGTGGGGAGCCGAGGGACTCGACTACTTCGCCGGCATGGGTGAGATGAACGTCGAGGACACCAAGCTGCAACTGGAGGACCCGGTTGCCGCGCGCGCGAAATGCGAGCAGGATCGAGAGGAGGTGCTCGCGCTCGGCGCCGATGACCTCCTCGACTTCATGAAAACCCTGCTCTCGCCAGCCGATGCCGCGGTCCTCACCGGCGACCTTGCGGAGTACCAAGTCGAATGCAATCGATCGGGATTGGCCCCCGGGTCGGACGGGTGGTGGGATGACGGCGTGGCGTTCCTCGCGCCGTGGGGCTTCGAGCTTGAATCGATCCAGACGCCAGTCCTTCTGCGCCACGGCCGCCAGGACCGGTTCGTTCCGTTCGGGCACGGTGAGTGGCTCGCCCGACGCATCCCGGGTGTGCGGGCCGAGCTCACAGACGACGACGGGCACTTGACCCAGATCCTTCGCCACATCGACGACGTCCACGCGTGGCTGCTCGACCGCCTCGACTAACTATCCGCTAGTCACCTGCTCGCGGACCGGCCGCGACACGTAACGGCTCCCGGTGGCGGAGAACCGCCAGGGGAGCTCGGCCGCCTTCGTGATCCCGATCCGGCGGTCGATCGACACGGGCACGTTCCGCCACGCCCGCGGCCTGGGAGAAAACACGATGGGCCCGGTCGTCAGGTCGGTGCCGTTCAGTTCGAGCCCGATCGCGAGGGCCTGTGTGAGCTTGCCGGGCCCCGAGCAGAGGCCCTCGAGTCGTTCGAGGCCGCGGCGCTCGCGCATCAGCTCGATCCCTTCCGTCGGCTCGAGCGCGCGGATCAGCACCGCGGCGCCCACCCCCTCGGGCTCGCAGACCGCGTTCAGGCAGGCGTGGATCCCGTAGGAGCGGTAGATGTAGGCGCGCCCGGGGGGCCCGAAGACCACCCGCGTGCGCTCCCGCATCCCCCCATAGGAGTGGCTCGCCGGCTCGGTTTGGTGGTAGGCCTCGGTCTCGACGATCACGCCAGCCGAGCCCTCGTGCGAAACCACGCACCCGATCAGGTCCCGGGAAACCTCGAGCACCGGCCGGTTGTAAAAGCGGGCGCGAAGCGGAGCGGAGGGGCTCATTCCAGCGCCGCCCGCGCGCGCTCGAGCTGCTCGCGCACGCGGGCCAGGCTCGTCCCACCCTGGGACCGCTTCGTCTCGAGCCAGGCCCGGTCGCTGAGCAGGGCGTAGAACTCGTCGTCGAGAAGCCGGGAATGACGCGCCAGCTCCTCGGGAGCCAGGTCCGAGAGCGCCTTGTCCTCCTCGATCGCGGTGCGTACGAGGCCGGCGACGACGCCGTGAGCCTCGCGGAACGGCACGCCGCGGCGGACGAGCAAATCGGCGACATCGGTCGCGGCGAGCATCTCGTCGGCGGCCGCGGCAGCCAGGTTCTCGGCGTTGAAGCGGATCGAGCCCAGCATTCCGGTGGCGGCGTCGAGGCACAGCTCGAGCGTGTCGGCGGCGTCGAACAGGTGCTCCTTGTCCTCCTGCATGTCCTTGTTGTAGGTGAGCGGGAGGCCGTGCAGCACGCCGTGGAGCGCCACCAGGTGGGCCGCGATCCGGGGCGACTTGGCGCGCAGCAGCTCGGCCGCGTCCGGGTTCTTCTTCTGGGGCATGATCGATGACCCCGAGGCCCACGCGTCGGCCACCTCGCAGAAGCCGAACTCCTCGCTCGACCAGAGCACGATCTCGCCGCCCAGGCGGGACAGATGTGTGGCGCACGTGGCCGCCGCCGCGAGGTAGTCGAGCACGAAGTCGCGGTTGGAGACCGCGTCGATCGAGTTCGCGGCCACGGACGAGAACCCCAGTTCCCGCGCCACGAGCTCGCGATCGGTGTCGAAGTTCACCCCGGCCAGGGCGCCGGCGCCCAGCGGCAACGCCGCGGTGGCCGACGCCACCGTGGCAAACCGATCACGGTCGCGGATCAGCATCCAGCAGTAGGCGAGCAAGTGATGGCTTAGATAAACCGGCTGGGCGCGCTGGAGATGGGTGTAGCCGGGCATCGGCCAGTCGAGGTGGCGCTCGGCCACGTCCAGGAGCGTGCCGGCGAGCCGCTCGGCCTGCTCGAACGCGCGGTGAGCGTGGGCGCGGACGAACATCGCCACGTCGGTGGCCACCTGGTCGTTGCGCGAGCGCGCGGTGTGCAGCTTGCCCCCGACCCGCCCGGCGAGCTCGGTCACGCGCCGCTCGATCGCCATGTGGATGTCCTCGTCTCCCTCGGCGAACGGGAACTCGCCGTCGGCCAGCTCGCTCTCCACCTGATCGAGCGCGCGATGCAACTGGTCGCGCTCCTCGCTCGAGATGATGTCCGTGGCCGCGAGCATGGTGGCGTGCGCGCGGGATTGCTGGACGTCGTACGGGCCCAGACGCCAATCGAACGACAGCGAGTCATTCAGCGCACGGAAGGCGGCATCCTGCGGCTCGGCAAACCGGGACATCGAGGCGATTATCGTCCTAGAACGTCGCGCAACGACTCGGCCACGCGCTCCACCTGCCCGTCGGTCATCTCCGGGAAGAACGGCAGGGCGACCGACCGGGCCGCGACGTCCTCGCAGACGGGGAACTCGCCATCGCGGTGGCCGAACTGCTCGCGGTAGTAGCTCATCAGGTGGATGGCGGGGAAGTACGGCTTGCTCGGGATGCCGCGCTCGTGCAGGGCCCGGACGACGCCGTCGCGGTCGAACCCGTGCGGGAGCTGGATGACGTAGACGAACCAGCCGCGCCGCACGCGTCCGGTCTCGGGACAAGGGAGCTGTACCCCCTCCAGGCCCGACAGCGCCTCCCGGTAGCGCGCCGCGACGCGAGCGCGGCCATCCAGCATCTCGTCCAGGTGCTCGAGTTGCGCAAGCCCAAGCGCACAGGCCAGGTCCGACAGGCGGTAGTTGAAGCCGAGGCGGTCGTGGTCTAGCCAGTCCATGTTCGGCGCGCGCCCCTGGTTGCGCTCCGAGTCGATCCGCTCTTTCAAACCGGCGTCGGCCGTCGTGACCATTCCCCCCTCTCCCGTGGTCAGCTGCTTGTTGGCGTAGAAGCCGAACACGGCGGGATGGCCGCGGCCCCCGATCGCGATGCCTTCGGCGTCGACCGCGCCGAGCGCCTCGCAGGCGTCCTCGACGATCGGGAGGCCGAGCCGCTCGAAGGCCGCCAGGTCGGCCGGGTAGCCGAACACGTGGACCGGGATCAGCGCCGAGGTGCGCTCGTTGACCGCGTCGGCGGCGGCATCGGGATCGAGGTTCAAGGTCACCGGATCGATGTCCGCGAACACCGGACGGGCCCGCTCGTAGACGGCGACGTTGGCGCTGGCCACGAACGAGAACGGGGTGGTGAGAACCTCGTCGCCCTCGGATACGCCGACTCCGCGCAGTGCCAGGTGAAGCCCCGCCGTACCGCTCGAGACGGCGCTCGCGTGGGCCGCACCTACCCGTCGCGCGAACTCCTCTTCGAACTCGCCCAGCAGCGGGCCAAGCGACAGCCGTCCGGAGCGAAGCACCTCGAGCACTCGCTGCTCCTCCGCCTCGCCCAGCACAGGACGGGCGAGGGGGATCGCCTCACGGACGGCGCGAACGGTCACGACTTTGGAGCGGAGGCGGCCTCACCGGAGGAGCGGCGGCCCGATACCCGCATCCCGTACTCGAGCGAGTCGACCAGCGCCTCCCACGAGGCCTCGATCACGTTCTCGGACACACCGATCGAGCCCCACACCTGGTCGCCGTCGGAGGCGTCCAGCAGGACGCGCGTGACCGCCCCGGTCCCCTTCGTCTCGTCGAGGATGCGGACCTTGAAGTTGACCAGGTCGATGTCGCGCAGGTGGGGATGAATCTCGACCAGCGCGTCGCGCAGCGCGCGGTCGAGCGCGTTCACGGGACCGTTGCCTTCGGCGGTGCGGACGTAGCGCTCGCCGTCGACCCAGATTTTTATCGTCGCTTCGGTCTCGACCCTGCCGTCGGCGCGCTTCTCGACGATCGCACGCCACGACTCGAGCCGGAAGAGCGGCTCGTACTCGCCGGTCTCCTTGCGCAGCAGCAACTCGAACGAGCCGTCGGCGGCCTCGTAGTGGTAGCCCCGGTGTTCGAGCTCCTTGACGCGCTCCACGAGACGCCCGGCTTCCTCGTCGCCGACCGTGATGCCCGCGTCGCGGGCCCGCGCATGGACGGTCCCGCGACCGGAAAGCTCCGAGATCAGCAGGTCTCGGCGGTTTCCGACGACGTCCGGGTCGATGTGCTCGAATGTGGCTGGGTCGACGTTGACCCCCGCGACGTGCATCCCGCCCTTGTGGGCGAACGCGTTGCGACCTACGTAGGGCTGGTCGGGATCGGGGGTGAAATTGAGCAGCTCGTCGAAGAAGTGCGCGCCCTGAGTGAGCGAGGCGAGTTGCTCGTCGGTCACGCAGTGGTGCCCGAGCTTGAGCTGCAGGTTGGGGATGATCGTGACCAGGTTGGCGTTGCCGCACCGCTCGCCGTAGCCGTTCATCGTGCCCTGGACGTGCGTGGCGCCCCGCTGCACCGCGGCCAGCGAGCAGGCCACGGCGCACCCACTGTCGTCGTGGCAGTGAATGCCGGTCCGCGCGCCAAGCGGCGTGAGCGCGGCAACCACGTGACTGATCGCGTCGGCGATCACGTTCGGCAGGGTGCCTCCGTTGGTGTCGCAGCAGGTGACCGTCTCCGCCCCGGCCTCGGCCGCGGCGCGAACGCAGTCCAGTGCGTACGCAGCGTCATCGGCGAACCCGTCGAAGAAGTGCTCGGCGTCATAGATCACGCGCTTGCCTTGAGCGAGCAGGAACGCGACCGACTCCGAGATCATCCGCAGGTTCTCCTCGCGGTCGACCTTGACGACCTTCTCGATATGCAGACCCCACGTCTTGCCGACGAGCGTGCACACGCGAGCCCCCGAGTCGGCCAGCACGCGTAGCCCTGGATCGGCATCGGCCCGGGTACCGCGGCGACGCGTCATCCCGAACGCGGCGATCTGCGCATGGCGGAACGTCTCGCCGCCCAGCAGCTCGAAGAGCTCTAGCTCCTTGGGGTTAGAACTCGGAAAGCCGGCCTCGATCAGGTCGATCCCGAGCTCGTCCAGGCGATGCGCCACGCGCAGCTTCTCCTGCGCCGACAGCGACATTCCCTCCCCCTGCATGCCGTCCCGGAGGGTGGTGTCGTAGAGCTCGACGCGAGGCATGGCCTACCGGGCCGTTTGGCCGCTCGGGACCTTCACCACGTCGAGCCACTGGACGTAGCGCGCGTCGCGGCCGTGAAGCGCGTCGTCGAAGACCCGCTGAAGCTCGCGCGTGATCGGGCCCGGCTCGCCGGCGCCGATCGTGTGGTCGTCGACCTCGCGCACGGGACAGAGCTCAGCCGCCGTGCCGGTCATGAAGACCTCGTCGGCCAGATAGAGCTCCGCGCGCGCGATATCGCGCTCGACGACGTCGTAACCCACGTCACGGGCGATCTGGATGATCGACTTGCGGTTGATCCCGTCGAGGATCCCGGCCGTCTGGGGCGGCGTCAGGATCGCGCCGTCGCGCACCACGTAGATGTTCTCGCCCGAGCCCTCGCACACGAAGCCGTGGGAGTCGAGCAGGATCGCCTCCTGGTAGCCGGCCTTCGTGGCCTCGATCTTGGCCAGGACGCTGTTGAGGTACTGGCCCGACGCCTTGGCGTGCGGGATCAGCGCGTCGTGCGGGATCCGCCGCCAGCTCGCGACCTTAGCCCGCACGCCGCTGAGCTTGCCCTCCTCGCCGAGATAGGCGCCCCACGGCCACACGGCGATCGACACCTCGACGGGTGCGTCGAGCGGGTACAGCCCCATCTGGCCGTAGCCGCGGAACGCGATCGGGCGGATGTAGCACTCGCGCAGCTCGTTGGCCGCGATCAGCTCGTGGGTGGCCTGGCGCAGCTCCTCGAGCGTGAACGGGATCGGCATGTAGTAGAGCTCGGCTGACTTGAACAGCCGGTCGAGGTGGTCGCGGTGGCGGAAGATCGCGGTCCCGCTCGGGGTCTCGTAGGCCCTGATTCCCTCGAACACGCCGGTTCCGTAATGCAGGCCATGCGTCAGTACGTGGACCTTCGCGTCCTCCCAGGCAACCATTTCTCCGTTGTGCCAGATGAGGTCCGCTTGTTCCACGTGCACTCCTTATTGAGCTTGTCGGCGGCGCAAATCGAAATTTATCCGCGGCGCCTCCGGCGGCGCCTTGGGCGGCGCCTTAGAGGTATTTGAGGACTGCCTGGGTGGCCTCTTCGGTGGTTGCCGTGCCCCCCAGGTCGGGCGTGCGCAACCCCTCGGCCAACGCGCGCTCGACGGCCGATTCTACCGCCGCCGCCTGGGCCTCCTGGGCCAGTCCGTGGCGGAGCATCAACGCAGCCGACAGGATCATGGCCAGCGGGTTGGCTGCGCCGGTGCCCGCGATGTCGGGGGCGGAACCGTGCACGGGCTCGAACACGCCGGGCCCCCGCTCGCCCATCGAAGCGCTCGGGAGCATTCCGATCGAGCCGGTGAGCATCGCCGCCTCGTCGCTGAGGATGTCGCCGAACATGTTCTCGGTAAGGATCACCTCGAAATGCCGCGGCGCGGCAACCAGGCGCATGGCCGCGTTATCGACGAGCACGTGCTCGAGCTCGATGTTGGGGAACTCGGCGCTGTGGACCTCGCGCACCACCTCGCGCCACAGCCGGCTCGTCTCGAGCACGTTGGCCTTATCGACGCTGGTCACGCGTGACTTGGCGGCGCCGAATCCGACGCGGGCGATCCTCTCGATCTCCTGGCGCGTGTATACGCACTCGTCGGAGGCTCGGTCGGCCGTGCGCGTCTTGTCGCCGAAGTAGATACCACCCGTGAGCTCGCGCACGACGGTCAGGTCGGTGCGATCGATCAGCTCGCGCTTGAGCGGGCTGGCGTCGTAAAGAGCCGGGATCGGCTTGACCGGGCGCAGGTTCGCGAACAGCCCCAGTCCCTTGCGCAGGCCGAGAAGCCCTTGCTCCGGGCGGGGCTTGTCGGGGTCGGTGGTGTCCCACTTGGGGCCACCGACGGCGGCCAGCAGCACCGCGTCGGCCCGCCGGCAAGCCTCGAGCGTCTCATCGGTCAGCGCGGTGCCGTGGGCATCGATCGAGGCGCCCCCGAAGACGCGTTCGTCATATTCGAGCTCCGCCCCCACCGCGTCGAGGACCTCGACCGCGGGACCGATGATCTCGGGGCCGATTCCGTCGCCGGGGAGAAGGACCACGCGGTGAGTCATAGGGCGGCGGACGGTATCCGATCACGACCGCTGAAGGGATGGGGCGGCACCGCGGCCGTGTAAAACGGCCCAAAGCCCCCACGGCGGCGCCGACGATGGCGAGGTAAGCATCGGGTGCATGCTTATGTCGCCAAGGGGGCGGCCCGGGGCGGGGCTTGGCGGGTTCTACAGGTGCGGCAGCGGCTTGGCTGTGGTCACGACGCGGCCTCCGAGGGATCGACGGCGGCGCGTGGATGAACGCCGGCGTGAGCCTCGCCGGTGGCGCGCGAGAGCTTCGACGGCCACCAGTTCCACCGCCCCAGCAGGATCACGGTCGAGGGAACGAGCAGGGTGCGCACGAAGAACGTATCCATCAGGATCCCGGCCGCGAGCCCGAAGCCGATGGCCCGCAGCTGGCTCCCCTCCGAGCCGCCGCCACCGACGAGCGCGAACACCGCGAACGTGCCGCCGAGGATCAGGCCGGCCGAGGTGACGGTCGGTCCGGTCCGCGCGATCGCCCTGATCACGGCTTCGCGGAGGGGCAGCTTGCGCGCCTCCTCGCGGATCCGCGTCATCACGAGGATGTTGTAGTCCTCGCCCAGCGCGAGCAGGAAGATGAACATCAGGAAGGGCAGGAAGAAGCTGATCCCGCTGTCGCCGCCGAGGTCGATGAACACGATCGTCGCGACGCCGAGCGCCGCCAGATACGAGAACACGACGCTGACGATTAGGTACAGCGGCGCGACCAGGCTGCGGAGCACGAGCGCGAGCAGGATCGCGATCGCGATCACAGCAATCGGGATGATCGTGCGGAGATCGTGGTTGGCCGTGCTCGAGATGTCGTAGATCGCCGCCGCCTCGCCGGCCACGCCGCTGTTCACGGCGCCCGAAGCGTCGGCCGCGCGGGTGACCGCGGCGCGGACCCGGGGCGTGGCGCTCATCGCCGCCGTCGAGTCTTGGGCGCCCGCGGTCAGCGCGGCCTCGAACTGGACGATCCGTCCGTCGGCCGAGATGAACTGGGACGTGGATCGGTACGCGTTGTAGAGCGAGACCGGATCGGACACACCCGCCGGCTTGGACACCGGTAACCGCTGCGGTGGCCCGAGCTGCGCGTACAGACGGGCCAGCTCGGCCGGGCTGAGCGTCGTCCCGTTGGGGTTGAGCGGACCCGCCAGCGAGGTGAACTCGCCCGAAGCGCGCAGGACGCCCTCGGCCTTGGCCAGCACGCTCGGGTCCGTCCAGGCCGGCTGGCCGTAGGCGAATACGAGGTTCGCCGGGTTGCTGCTCGACTGCGGATAGTGCTTGGCGAGCGCGGCGTTGCCGGCGGCGGCGTCCGAGCCCGCCGGCGGGTTGGTCGCTCCGCCGAAGCCAGCCGAGTGATACCCGAGCGCACCGGCCGCCAGCCCGAGGAACAGCACCACACCGAGCGCGAGCGTGGCCTTGGGATGCTGGACCAGGCGGACCGCGATCCTGCCCCAGGCCGACTCCTTCTGCGTCCCTGGCGCCGTCTTGGAGGGCCAGAACGCCTTCCGGCCGAGGATCGCCAGCAGCGCCGGCAGGAGCGTAAGCCCGATCAGGAGCATCACCGCGACGCCGACCGCGAGCGGTACGCCGAGATCGTGGTATAGCCCGAAGCTCGCGAACAGCAGCGTGAGCAGCGCGAGGATGACCGTGCCGGCGGAGGCGGTGATCGATTCGCCCACCCGGACGATCCCGCGGCGCACCGCTTCGTGCGGCTCGTGGCCCTCGCGCAGCTCCTCGCGGACGCGGAAGACCAGGAACAGCCCGTAGTCCGTCCCCGCCCCGAGCAGCAGCACGATCAGGAGCACCTGGGTGATCGACGAGATCAGCAGCCCGTGCGCGCCGAGCTCGCCGATCAGGCGGAACGAGATCAGCAGCGCGAGACCGCTTGGGATCAGCGTCACGAGCGCCGCGACGATCGAGCGGAAGACAAACAGGAGCAAGACGATGATGAACAGGAAGGTGAAGTTCTGCACCTCCTTGCCGGCCTTGTTTGAGCTCGCCTGGTTGGCGACGAGCGTCGCGACCTGACCGGCCAGATGCAGCTCGAGCCCGGCGGGCGCGCCGGCACTCGAGAACGTGCCCTCGAGCGCGTCGACGATCGTCTTGTCCTTGGTGATGTCGTTGGCGCTCAGGTCGACTCGAACCCGGATCTGCGCGGCCTCGCCGTCGGCGGAGATCCCAAGCTCGGTGGCGGACACGACGCTCGGCGCTTTCTGGGCCAGGGCGGTCTCGCGGGCGATCGCGGATAGGTCCGCGCTGGTCAGCCCGCCCGAGCGCGAGGCGATGATCGTGATCTCGCTGACGCGCCCGGATGCCCCGCCGCCGAGCAGTGGCGCGGCCAGGTTCGCCGCCTTGGTGCTCGGCGCGCTCGCCTGTAGGAAGGCGCTGTTGTTGTCGTTGACCTCGCTCGAGAGAGACGGAAGCGCCGCGCTCGTGACGATCGCGACGAGCAGCCAGAACGCGACGACCAACCAGCGAAAGCGCACGACGAAGCGAGCAAGCGCCTCGAAGGCGCCGTCGACCGAAAATCTCGTCTCTTGGGAGTGCATGCGAGCAGTGTCGGCAAGCGCACGCGTTCTGTCGTCCCCCTGCCGAGGGACATTTTGGCGCCGGCCGGATCCTCCGCGAGGGGGACGATCAGGTTCCAGGTCGCCGGTACGCTCCAATTGCCGTGAGCGGAGCACTGTTTGCCGAACCGTCGATGAAGCGGCGAGCGCCCCGGCTGTCGATTGACGCCGTGATCGCGCTGGCCGCCTACGGCGGGACGCTCGCGCTGCTCATTCACGGTCTGGGCAGCAGCGGCAAGGTCGCACACCAGCTCGACGCGATCGGGGTCGCGCTCGCGGCCGGCGCCACGCTCCCGCTGTTCTGGTGGCGCCGGGCGCCGCTCGCGGTGTTCGTCTTCACCACTGCGGCGAGCGCCGCGTTGATGGTCCGGGGGTACCCGGGCGGCCCGCCGATCGGCCCCACCGTAGCGCTGTATCTGGTCGCCCTGAGCCGCGACCCCAACCGGCCTTGGACCAAGTGGATCGGCGCGATCGTGATCGGCATGTTCTGCCTGCACATCGCGGCGTACGGGATCGGTCACGGGAAGCTGCCGGAGGTCCAGCTGGCGGTCGGCGCGCTTGTGTGGGCGCTGGCCTGGTTCGCGGGTGAGCGGACGCGACTGCGCCGAGAGCGCGTCGCCGAGCTCGAGCAACGCGCGATCCGCGCCGAGCGCGACGCGATCCAAGAGCGTCGCCTGGCGGTGGCCGAGGAACGCGCCCGGATCGCGCGCGACCTGCACGATTCGGCCGCGCACGCGATCAACGTGATCGCGGTGCAGGCGGGCGCCGCCCGCCTATGGCAGACGGCCGACCCTGACCGGGCACGAGGTGCGCTCGAGACCATCGAACACGTCGCGCAGCGAACGGTCGCGGAGATCGACCAGATCGTCCACTCCCTGCGCGAGGAGCGCCCACCCGGCGGCCGCGTCGAGCCGCCGGCGGGCCTGGCCGCACTCGACTCGCTGGTCGCCCAGCAGGACTCGGCCGGACTGTCGGTGAACGTGGTCACGGAGGGCGAGCGCAAGCCACTCGACGGTCCCGTGGACCGGACGGCGTACCGCATCCTGCAGGAGGCGCTGACGAACTCCGCCCGGCATGGCGTCGGTCCGGCCGATGTCTCGGTCGCCTTCGGACCGCGCGCGCTCGAGCTCACCGTCTGCAACGCCGTCCCGCCCATCACGTCCGGGCGTCCCGGCGTGAACGGCGGGCACGGCCTCGTCGGCATGCGCGAGCGGGCTGCGCTGATCGGCGGCGACTTCGAAGCCGGTCGCGTCAACGGCGCCTTCCGCGTTCGCGCCCGGCTGCCGTACGGAGGCGAGCAGTGACAACCACGGTCCTGATCGCCGACGACGACCACCTGATGCGCGCCGGGCTCACCGCGGTGCTCGAGAGTGACGCGGACATCGAGGTCGTCGGCCAGGCCTCGACCGGACGCGAGGCGGTCGCGCTGACCCGCCGGCGCGAGCCCGACGTCGTGCTGATGGACGTTCAGATGCCCGATCTCGACGGCATCGAGGCGACCCGGGAGCTGATCAGCGCCGGGCGGGCGGGCAGCCAAGTCAAGGTCCTGATCCTGACCACGTTCGAGGAGGACGCCTACATCTTCGGCGGGTTGCGCGCCGGCGCCTCGGGCTTCCTGCTCAAGCGCACGCGTCCCGAGGACCTGATCCGGGCCGTCCACACGATCGCGGCCGGAGAGTCGCTGCTGTCGCCGTCCGTGACCCGCCGGGTGATCGACCGCATGGCCCATCACCCGCCATCGGACGTCGGTGCCCGTGGCGTCGATGAGCTGACCCCGCGCGAGCGCGAGGTGCTCGAGCTACTAGCCGGCGGCCTCTCGAACGCGGAGATCGCCACCGAGCTGGTGATCGAGGAGTCGACGGTCAAGACGCACGTGAAGCGTGTCTTGATGAAGCTGGGGTTGCGCGACCGGGTGCAGGCGGTGATCTTCGCCTACGAGAACGGGCTGGCACCGACCCAGCGCGCCGCGTACTACTAGGACTGGGGATTGTCGCCGGCGGGCCGGCGCGCGGTCATGTTCAACCGCACGTACTCGAGCACGAACGGGTGGCCGGAGCGCTCGAGAGCGCGGTCCACGAACGGATCCCGGAGCTCGACGGGGAGTGGGTCGAGGTGGCGGACGAGGCACACCGTCTGGATGAACGTGCGCGGATCCTCGGGCGTCACCGACTTGGGCTCGAGCCAGCACGACACGTCGACGAATCCGGCGCGTTCGAGGCGCTCCGCGGTCTCAGCGTCGGCCGCGTAGTTCCACGGACGCTGCCAGTCGACGAAGTACGGGGCGAAGGGCTCCTCGCCGGCAATCTCGTCGGCCAGGTTCCGGAACGCGTCGATGTTGCCCAACCCACCGCACTGGGCGACGAGCTGGCCGCCGGGCTCCAGCGTGCGGTGAAGCGCCGCGAACAGCGCGTCGTGGTCCTTGATCCAGTGGAAGGTGGCGTTCGAGAAGATCGCGTCGACCGGCTCGGGCAGGGCGAGCTCGACGAGGTCCTGGCAGAGCACGGTGGCGCGGTCGCCGAGCGCCTCGCGGGCGTGCGCCGCCATCGACGGCGCCACGTCGACTGCGTACACCCGCCCTCGGGGTACGAGATCGGCCAGCAGCGCGGTGACCCGGCCCGAGCCGCAGCCCGCGTCGAGCACGACCTCATCGCCGCGTAGGTCGAATCGCCCGAGCTGCTCGCGGGCCCACCCAAGCTGTGGGTCGGACACGCGATCGTAGGTCGCGGCATCCCAATCGCGATTGGTAGTCATGCAATCGCCGTGGTACTAGGTCCCGCCCACCCTCCGGATCGCTCTCGCTCCCCCTCATACTGCGCGATCGCGTCCTGGGCCTCGAGCGTGAGCGCAATGTCATCGAGGCCGTTCAGGAGCCGGTGCTTGATGTCCGAGTCGATCTCGAAGCTCGCGGTTCCCCCTGGCCAGCGTACCTCCTGGGCGGCCAGGTCAACCTGCGCCTCCCCCGCCTCGCGGATCGAGGCACACTCGTCGGGAGTCAGCTGCACCGGCAGCAACCCGATCTTGGTGCAGTTGGAGCGGAAGATGTCGGCGAAGCTCGGCGCGATGATGGCCTGGAAGCCGTAGTCCTCGAGCGCCCACGGCGCGTGCTCGCGGCTCGAGCCGCACCCGAAGTTGCGCCCGGCCACCAGGATCGGATTGCGCGGCAGCTCCCAGCCCGGCTCCTGGGCCCAGTCGAAGAACAGGAACTCGCCGAAGCCGCTTCGCTCGATCCGCTTCAGGAACTGCTTGGGGATGATCTGGTCGGTGTCGACGTCGTCTCGGTTCAGGACCGACACGTGCCCGGTGATGGTCTCGATCGCCTTCAATTGCCTGCCTCCCACTCGCGAATATCCACGAAGTGCCCCTCGATGGCCGCCGCGGCCGCCATCTGGGGCGAGACGAGGTGAGAGCGCGCACCGCGCCCCTGGCGGCCCTCGAAGTTGCGGTTCGAGGTGGACGCGACCCGCTCGCGCGGCGCGGCGATGTCGGGATTCATGCCCAGGCACATCGAGCAGCCCGCGCCCCGCCAGTCGAAGCCGGCACGCTTGAACACCTCGTCGAGCCCTTCCCGTTCGGCCTCGAGCTTGACCTGCTGGGAGCCGGGGACGACCATCGCGTACACGCCCTGGGCGACGCGACGCCCACCCACGACTTCGGCCGCGGCGCGCAGGTCGCCGATCCGGGAGTTCGTGCACGAGCCGATGAACACGCGGTCGAGCTTGATCTCCTCCATCGGCATCCCGGGTTCGAGGCCCATGTAGTCGAGGGCGCGTTCGTCCTGGTCGGAATTCGGCTCGGGCACGGCGCTCGTGACGGGCACGACCATCCCCGGGTTCGTGCCCCAGGTGACCATCGGGCTGACGGCCGAGGCGTCGACCTCGATCTGCTTGTCGAACGACGCTCCGTCCTCGGTGTACAGCTCGCGCCACTCGTCGGGGACCTCCGAAGGAGCGCCCGCCCGGCCGATCACCCACTCGAACGTCGTCTCGTCTGGAGCGATCATGCCGGCCCGGCCGCCTCCCTCGATCGTCATGTTGCAAACGGTCATCCGGCCCTCCATCGACAGCGCCTGAATCGCCTCGCCGGCGAACTCGACCACGTGCCCGGTCGCTCCCGCCACCCCCATCTGGCCGATCGTGGCCAGGATCAGGTCCTTGGCGGTCACGCCGAAGCCAAGCGATCCTTGGTAGAGGATTCGCATCGAGCGCGGCTTGGCCTGGACCAGGCACTGGGTGGCCAGGACGTGCTCGACCTCGCTCGTCCCGATCCCGAACGCGAGCGAGCCGAAGGCGCCGTGAGTGGCGGTGTGCGAGTCGCCGCACACGATCGTCATCCCGGGCTGGGTGACGCCCAGTTCGGGGCCGATGATGTGGACGATTCCCTGCCGGTCTGAACCCAGCGAGAAGAGGGGGATGCCGAACTCCTCGCAGTTGCGCTCGAGCGTCTCAACCTGCTTGCGCGACAGCTCGTCGCGGATCCGGGCCGCCACCGGGGTGCCGTCTGTCGGGACGTTGTGGTCGGCCGTGGCCAGCGTCCGGTCGGGCCGGCGCACGTGGCGCCCGGCGAGCCGCAGCCCGTCGAAGGCCTGCGGACTGGTCACCTCATGCACGAGATGCAGATCGATGTAGAGGAGGGGGTGGGTGGGAATCCCAATCTCGTGCGCGTCCCAGATCTTGTCGAACAGCGTCTGTGGCATCAGCTCCTCCGTAGCCCCGCGCTGAGCACCGCGAGCAGCACGGCCTCCCGTGGTCCTGGATTTTCAAAATGATGATTTAGGTCTGCGTCGAACGTGACGCAGTCGCCATCGAGCAGCTCGTAGTGGTGGCCGTCGCAGTGGAGCACGACCGTCCCGGACTCGACGAGCGCGGTCTCACGGCTCCCGGGCTCGTGTCTGGGCGGGTCGCCCGACCCACCGGTGACCGCCCCGGGGGCGAGCGTGTGGCGGGAAAGCTCGGCGCGCTGCCCGGGCAGCGGCGGGGTGAGGATCTCGTAGCTATGGCCGGCGACCGGCACGGGCCCCTTGCGGCGCTCGCCGCTGCGAACGACGGTGACGGCACCGTCTTCGTCCAGGCGAAGCAGCTGCGAGAGTCGCAGCTCGAGCCCGGCGGCGATACGGGTCGCCACCTGAAGGGTCGGGCTCGTTTCTCCCCGTTCGACCTGCGACAGCATCGGAGCGCTCACGCCCGAGCGCTCAGCCAGGTCGCGCAGGGAGAGATCCATCGCCTCGCGCAGGGCACGGACCCTCGGTCCGAGGCCGTTCCCGGTGGCCGGCGGGGGTGCGGTCATCGACATACATCTGTACGCTATCACATACGCAGCCCTACCCGGCAAGCCGGGTAGCCTGGGGCGAATGATGCGCTCGCGCCCCGACGTGCTTGTGCTCGGCGCCGGCGGCGTCCTCGGCGAGGCCTGGATGATGGGGGTCCTGGCCGGGATCGAGGACGGCACGGGCTTCGACCTGCGCGACTGCGACTACTACCTCGGCACGTCTGCCGGCTCGATCGTGGCCGCCCATCTGGTCGCCGGTCAGTCGCCGCGCCGACCCTCCACGGTCGCCGGCGACGATGTCGACGTAGCGACCAACGGCACGCGCCCGGTCGATGGTCTCGCGGCGGCTGGACTGACCGCGGCGCGTCGCATGGGCGCCTTGGCGCTGGCCGCGGGCGCGACGTTCGCGCCACTTGCGTTGGGGCTGGCCGCACCCGGAGGAGCCGTGGCGCGCGCGCTGCTGTTGCGGCGCCTGCCCCGCCCCAGCGACACGCTGAGCGACCTGGGCCGGAGCATCGAACGGCTTGATCCACGCTTCGACGGCCGCCTGCGGATCGCCGCCGTGGACAAGCGCAGCGGCCGCCGCGTCGTATTCGGCAGCCCCGGGTCCCCACCGGTCGGCGTCGCGCAGGCGGTGGTCGCGTCGTGCTGCGTGCCGTGGCTGTTTGCCCCGGTCACGATTGGCGGTCGCGAGTACGTCGACGGCGGCGTCTGGAGCCCAACCAACCTCGACGCCGCCCCGGCCGGCCGCGACACCCACGTCCTGTGCCTGAACCCGACCGCGAGCATCCCGGGCTCAAGCGGCGTGCTGGCCGTGGTCCGCGGGGTTTCGCGTAGCGCGGTATCGGTCGAGTCGCTCGTACTGCGTCGCCGGGGCGCGGCCGTTCAGATGCTCGCTCCAAACGCCGAGTGCGCCGAGATCATGGGGACCAACTTCATGGATCGCGAGCCACGCGGGCGCTTACTCGCTGCCGCCTACCGCCAGGGTCTTCAGTTCGTTACGGGGTCCGCACGGGTGAACCAGACGCCGCGGCAGCCGTCGCTGCCTCGGCCTCGGCCGTGAAGGCGCCGCCGTCAGGCGCCGCCGACAGATCAGCTATCCCGCGCCGGCGGAGCGCGTTCGACAGTGCGCGCACATAAGCCCGGGCGGCCGCATCGAGAATGTCGGTCGAGACGCCCTGGCCCGACCCGCTGACGCCGCCCACCTCGAGCACGACCGACGTCTCGCCGAGCGCGTCCTGGCCGCCCGTCACCGCATCGACTCGGAACTCCCTGAGACGCGCGTCGCTGCCGGTGGCCGCATTGATCGCCCGGAAGATCGCGTCGACCGGGCCGTCCCCGGTGAATGAACCCGTGAGCTCCTCGCCGTCAGGCCCGCGGATTCCCACCGTCGCATGCGGCGGTCGGCGGGTCGACGCTTCGACGTCGAACCACTCGAGTTGGTAGCCCGTGACCTCCTCGCGCAGCTCGTCGGTGACGAGCGCCTCGAGGTCAAGCGCGGTCACGTGCTTCTTCTTGTCCGCGATCTCCTTGAAGCGCTTGAAGGCCGTGTTGAGTCCCTGACCGGAGACCTGGAAGCCGAGCTCGGCCAGCGCCTGCTGCAGCGCGTGGCGACCGGAATGCTTGCCGAGCACGATCGAGTTCGCCGCGAGCCCGACCGTTGTCGCATCCATGATCTCGTAGGTGGTCCGCTCCTTGAGGACGCCGTCCTGATGGATCCCGGCCTCGTGGGCGAAGGCGTTACGTCCCACGACCGCCTTGTTCGGCTGCACCGGATAGCCCGTGAGCCGCGAGACCAGCCGCGAGGTCCTGGCGATCTCGGTCGTGTCGATTCCCGTCGTCAGCCCGAGCAGCGGCGCGCGCGTGTGCAGCACCATCACGATCTCCTCGAGCGACGCGTTCCCGGCGCGCTCTCCGATCCCGTTGATCGCGCACTCCACCTGCCGGCAGCCGGCCTGCAGCCCGGCGAGCGAATTGGCCACCGCGAGGCCGAGGTCGTCGTGGCAGTGCGCCGAGAGCCTCACCTCGCGCAGCGCCGGCACCAGCTCGTACAGCCGGGTGAACATCGCGGCGTACTCCTCGGGCGTCGCGTAGCCGACCGTGTCCGGGACGTTGATGGTGCTCGCGCCCTCCTCGATCGCGGCGGCGATCACCTCGGCCATGAATTCCCGGTCTGACCGGAAGCCGTCCTCGGGGGAGAACTCGACGTCGTCGGTGTACTGCCTGGCGTGGGCCACGGCGGCGCGGGCCTGCCCCAGCACGTCCTCTCGCGTGGTCTGGAGCTTGTGCTTGATGTGCAGATCGCTGGTCGCGATGAAGACGTGGATGCGCGACCGCGCGGCGTCCTTGACGGCGTTCCAGGCAGCATCGATGTCGGCGGCGTGGGTCCGCGCCAGGGCGGCGATCACGGGTCCGTCGACGGTGCGCGAGATCTCCTGAACCGCCTCGAAGTCACCCGGCGAGGTGATCGGGAAGCCCGCCTCGATCACGTCCACGCCCAGCCGCGCGAGCTGCTGAGCGATCTCGAGCTTCTCCTGCGTGTTCAGCGAGATGCCGGGCGACTGCTCGCCGTCGCGCAGCGTCGTGTCGAAGATCAAAACTCGGTTGGGATCCTCTGGCGTTGTCATGTCACTCCTAGCTGGCTCGAACTTCGTTTCTTCTCGGTGCTGGTCTCGCGGCTACGTGCGGCCGCCCACGCGCTATTCCCCCCGAGGGGGGAGGAGAAGAAGTCGAAGGTCGAGGCGAAGCGCCATGCCGGAGAAACCGTAGCAAACTGACTGAGGCATGATGAGGCGGTGAGAAGGCTCGCGTTGATCGTCAATCCGGTCGCCGGTGGCGGCCGTCCGGCGCGCGCCCTGCCGCAGGTCCAGGCGGAGTTGCGCGAGCGTGGCTTCGAGCAACGCTTTGAGTACACGAAGAGCCTTGGACACGCCCGCGAGCTCGCGCTGGAGGCGGCGGCGAACGGCGAGGTCGCAGTCGCCTTCGGTGGCGACGGCCTGATCAGCACGGTGGCGGGCGCTCTGAAGCACACAGAAGGGGTCGTCGGCATCCTGCCCGGCGGGCGGGGCAATGACCTGTGCCGGGTGCTGGGGATCCCATTGAAGCCGGTCGCCGCGTGTGGCGTGCTGGCCTCCGGCGTCGAACGCCGGCTGGATCTCGGCGAGGCCGGCGGCCGGACGTTCACTGGCATCGCCAGCTGCGGCTTTGACTCGGAGGTCAACCGGATCGCCAACGAGACGACGCGCGTGCGCGGTAGCCTCGTGTACGCGTACGCGCTGCTCCGGGCGCTGCCAAGCTGGCGAGCGGCCGGGTTCGAGGTGATGCTCGACGGCGGAGATGTCCGGAGCTTCAACGGGTACTCGGTTGCCGCCGCCAACTCGAGGCAGTTCGGAGGCGGGATGCGACTGGCCCCGGCAGCCTCGCTTACCGACGGTCTGCTCGACGTGGTCATCATCGAGGACATGCCAAAGCTTCGTTTCTTGCGACTTGCCCCCACCGTGTTCAGTGGGCGACACCTCCGCTATCGCGAGGTCTCCGTGCTCCGCGGCCGCCAGGTGCACATCAGCGCAACCGAGCCGTTCACCCTGTACGCGGATGGTGAGGCGATCGCCGAGCTCCCGGTCACCGTTAAGGTGCTGCCGGCCGCCGTCCGGATGATCGTCCCGGCATGAGCCTGCTGACGGCGAAGGTCGCCGCGGCGCGCGCGGTCGGCGAGCTGGCCCGGCGGGCCGGGCGCGGCGGCGGTACGAGCCTGCCCGGCAAGGTGCTGATCGCCCTCGAGCCCGACGCGATCTCCGAGCTGTCGGCGCGCCTGTCGCGCGGCTCGGTGGTGATCTCGGCCACCAACGGCAAGACAACCACGGCGGCGATGGTCGCCTCAGTACTGGCGCGAGACGGGGTGGCGGTGGTGCACAACCAGGCGGGCGCGAACATGGCCGGTGGCGTGGCCTCGACGCTTCTGGCTGCCGCCCGGGGCCGCGATCGGATCGACGGCGAGCTCGGGCTGTTCGAGATCGACGAGTTCTGGCTGGACCGGATCGTGCCCCAGCTCATTCCGCGCGGCATCGTGCTCGGCAACCTGTTCCGCGACCAGCTCGACCGCTACGGGGAGCTCGACACGATCGCCGACCGCTGGGCCGCGGTGACGAGCGGGGCCGGCGTTCGCGGTGCACAGCTGATCCTCAACGCGGACGATCCCCTGATCGCGGACCTGGGCCGCGAGGCGTCGAACGTGACCTACTTCGGCCTCGACGATCCGTCGCTGGCGATGCCCGAGATGCAGCATGCCTCCGATTCCAAGCACTGCCGGCGATGCGGAGCGGCGTACGTTTACGACGTCGTGTACCTGGGACACCTCGGCCGGTACCGCTGCCCTGTGTGCGGGCAGGAGCGTCCCGCGCCGGCGGTGGCGGCCGAGCGGATCGAGCTCGATGGCACCCGGGGCTCGTCGTTCGAGCTGGTCACGCCCACCGGCCGGACGCGTGTCGAGCTGCCGCTTCCGGGCCTGTACAACGTCTACAACGCATTGGGCGCGGCGGCGCTGTGCCTCGGCCTGGGCGTCGGGCTCGACACGGTTGCCGCGGGGCTGAGCGAGGTGCGCGCCGCGTTCGGCCGGGCGGAGCGACTCGCGGTCGGGAGTGTCGAGGTGCAGGTGCTCCTGATCAAGAACCCGGCCGGCGCGAACGAGATCCTGCGCACGCTCGTGCTGGAGGGCGATGAGCTCGACCTGCTGGTCGTCCTGAACGACCGAACGGCCGATGGGCGCGACGTCTCGTGGGTGTGGGACGCCGATTTCGAGATGCTGTCGGGACGCGTCCGGCGGGTGACGTGCGCCGGGACGCGCGCCGGCGAGCTCGCCGTCCGGCTGAAGTACGCGGGCGTGCCGGACGATCGCCTGCACGTCGTCCCAGGGCTCGCGCCGGCGCTGGACGACGCGCTGGCGCAGGCCCCGGCGGGCCGTCTGTACGTGTTGCCCACCTATACCGCGCTGCTCGAGCTGCGCCACGAGCTCTCCGAGCGCGGCCACGCCCTGCCGTTCTGGGAACCCACGCCGGTATGAGCGCGGTCATCTGGCACGACATCGAATGCGGCAGCTACGGCGAGGACCTGCCGCTGTGGCGCTCGCTCGCGGCCGCGCATGGCGACCCCGTGCTGGATATCGGTGCCGGGACCGGCCGGGTAGCTCTGGATCTCGCCGGCGCCGGCTATCAGGTCACGGCCCTCGACCGAGATCCGGAGCTTCTCGCCGCTCTCGAGGAGAGGCGTTTGGGAGATAACTCCCGTATAGCGGGAGATATCTCCCACACGGTTGTCGCTGACGCCCGCGACTTCGACCTGGGCGACCGCCGGTTCCCCCTGGTGATCGTCCCGATGCAAACCATCCAGCTCCTCGGAGGGCCGGACGGTAGGGCCGGGTTCCTGCGCTGCGCTCACAACCACCTACGGCCGGGCGGGATCCTGGCGGCTGCCATCGCGGAAGTCCTCGAGCTCTACGAGGTCGTCGACGGCTTCGAGATGCCGCTCCCGGACGTCCGCGAGTACGACGGCGTCGTCTACTCGAGCCAGCCGGTGGCGGTGCGCGCCGAGCACGGCGGGTTCGTGCTCGAGCGCCGGCGCGAGACGGTGGCGCCGAAGGGCGAGCGAACCGTCGAGGAGAACCTCATCCGCCTCGACGGCCTCACCGGGCGCGGGCTCGAGCGCGAGGGGCGCGCGGCCGGGTACACCCCCGCGGGCCGCGCCATCGTCCCCGCCACCGCCGACTATTCCGGCAGCGAGGTGGTGATGCTCCGTGCCTGATCCCGACGGCGGCCTGCGCGTGTGCGCCCTGTATCCCGACCTGATGAACATCTACGCCGACCGCGGCAACCTGCTCGTGCTCGAGCGCCGCTGCCGGTGGCGGGGAATCGGCTTCACCGTCACCGCGAGCGGGCTCGGCGACCGCCTGGACCCGGATGGCGCCGATCTTTACTACCTCGGCGGAGGGCAGGACCGCGATCAGAAGCTGTGCGCGCTCGACCTGGCTGAGGTCAAACGCGACGCGCTGCACACGGCGGCCGCCCGCGGAGCCGCGATCTTTGCCGTGTGCGGCGGCTACCAGCTCCTCGGCCACTCCTACCAGCTCGGTGAGGAGACGCTTCCCGGGGTGGGCCTGGTCGATCTGGTCACGGTCCGCTCCGAGGATCCGCGACTGATCGGCAACGTGGCCATCGAGGTCGAGCTCGACCCTGGCGTGCGGCGAGTCCTGGCCGGGTTCGAAAACCACGGCGGTCGCACTCACATCGGACCGAATGCGACCCCGTTCGGTCGGGTGCTGAAGGGCTACGGCAACAACGGCGTCGACGGCTTCGAGGGCGTGCGGAGCGGGAGCATGATCGGAACCTATCTGCACGGCCCGCTGCTTCCCAAGAACGCCTGGTTCGCCGACTGGCTGATCCAGACCGCGCTCGGGCGAGACGAGCCGCTGGAGCCGCTGGACGACCGCCTGGAGGCCGGCGCTCACGCCGAGGCGCGACGGGCGGCGGGATTGTGAAAACCTGCGCATGATGCCGTGCGGGGCTCGTCTCACCGCCGATCGACTTGGGTCGGCGCTCGCCTGCGGTCTGGCCGCGGTCGGCCTGGCGGCGTGCGGCGCCGGTTCACGGCCGGCGAACTCCGCTTCGTCGAGCACGACGACGATCGCCTCGGCCGGGGCGAGCACGACCACGACCACGGTCACGACGACAACGACCGCGACGACGACCGAGACCGTGACCCTCCCCGGCGCCGGCAAGCCGCCGGTGACGATCGGGGACGAGAACACCCCGGAGGAGTTCATTCTCGGCCAGCTCTACTACCAGGCGCTGAAGGCACAAGGCTTCCCCGTCACCCTGAACCAGAGCATCGGCCCCACCCAGGTGATCATGCAGGCCCTGGCCACCGGCCAGCTCGCGATGTACCCGGAGTACCTCGACACGTGGGACACCGACGTGGCCGCGCTCAAGGGGCCCTTCCGGAGTCGCGCCGACGCCTATGCGGCCGGCCAGCGCTACGCCGGCGGGCAGGGCCTAAAGCTGCTCGACCCGACACCATTCAGCGACACGGAAGCGATCGCAGTCACGTTCGACTACGCGGTCGAGAACAACCTCCAGTCGATCCCGGACCTGGCCGGGGTCTCCACCCAGCTGACCTTGGGGGGGCCGCCTCAATTCCAGCAGGGTCCCGAGGGGCTACCCCAGCTTGAGAGCGTCTACGGCGTCGTCCCGGCCACGTTCAAGCCGCTCGAGATCGGCGCCCAGTATCAGGCGCTCGACCAGGGAACTGTGCAGGCAGCGGTGGTCAACACGACCGACCCGGAGCTGCTCAGCGGGAGCTATCCGCTCCTCTCAGATCCCGAGAACGTATTTGGGTGGGGCAACGTGGTGCCGGTGGCGTCGGCCCGGGCCCTCGCGGCCGAAGGGCCGCTGTTCGAGGCCACGATCAACCGCGTGAGTGCGCTGTTGACGCTGCCGCAGATGCGCGAGCTCAACGCCGACGTGGAACTCGACAACGAGAGCCCGGCCGTCGTCGCCCAGCAGTTCCTCCAGTCGGCCGGACTGCTGCCTCAGACTTACCCCGCCAGCAGCTCTTAGCTTCAACCGCTCGAACCGAACCCGCCGACCCCGCGCTCCGACCCGGCCAGCTCGTCGACCTCTTCGACCGCCGGTGTCTCGACCCGGACGAGCACGAGCTGAGCGATCCGGTCGCCGGCCGCGACGGTGAACGCCTCACTGCGGTCGGTGTTCAGGAGCAGCACGCGAAGCTCGCCCCGATAGCCGGAGTCGATCAGGCCGGGGGCGTTGACGAGCGCGATCCCGTGGCTGGCCGCCAGCCCCGAGCGCGGCAGCACCAGGCCGGCTTGACCGCCGGGGATCTCCACGGAGACGCCGGTGCCGATCGAGGCGCGCTGCCCCGGCTCGAGCATGCGGTCCTCTGCCGCGTACAGATCGAGCCCGGCGTCGCCTGGATAGGCCCTCGTCGGCAACACGGCGCGGGCGTCGAGCCGGCGCACCCTGAACGTCATGCGAACGGGCGACTGAGAGCGAAGTCCTGGTAACGCGCGGCCACCGGCGCCGGCAGGCGCGCGAGCACACGCACGCCGTCGGGCGTCTCCTCGCGCTCGAGGTCGCCGGCGATCGCGTGCAGCTCGGCGAGCCGCGCGCCCTCCTGGAATGGAATCAGCAGCTCGACGTCCTGGAGCGTGCGGGCGAACTCGTCCTCGATCCGCTGGATCAGCGTCTCGACTCCCTCGCCTGTCACGGCCGAGACGAGCACCGCGTCCGGATGACGGTGCTGCAGCTCGGCCCGGCGCTCGTCGTCGATCCGGTCGGCCTTGGCCAGGACGAGGACCTGCGGCACGTCGTCGGCGCCGATCTCGAGCAGCACGTCCTCGACCGCACGAGTCATCGCGACGAGTATCTCCTCGTCGACCGAAGCGTCGACGACGTGCAGGATCAGGTCAGCCAGCCGCGTCTCCTGGAGCGTGGCGCCGAACGCCTCGACGAGCTGATGGGGGAGCTTGCGGATGAATCCGACCGTGTCGGTCAGCAGGTAGTCGCGGCCGCCGGCGCGCAGCAGGCGCGTGGTCGGATCGAGCGTGTGGAAGAGCCGGTCGCGGACGCCGACGTTGGCGCCGGTGAGCGCGTTGAGCAGGGTTGACTTGCCGGCGTTCGTGTAGCCGGCCAGCGCCACCGAAGGCAGCTGTGAGCGCTCGCGCTCGGCCCGCATGACCGAGCGGTTGGAGCTGACATGGACGAGCTTTCGCTTCAGTGCGGAGATCCGGTCACGCGCCAGGCGCCGGTCGGTCTCGATCTGTGTCTCGCCCGGTCCACGTGTGCCGATCCCGCCGTCGATGCGCCCGGCGCCGAGGCGCTCGAGGTGCGACCACAGCCCGCGCATGCGCGCCAGGTTGTACTCAAGCTGGGCCAGCTCGACCTGGAGCTTGCCCTCTGCGCTATGGGCGTGCGAGGCGAAGATGTCGAGGATGATCGCCGTGCGGTCGATCACCGGGATGCCCAGCGCGGACTCGAGGTTGCGCTCCTGCCGAGGCGAGAGCTCGTCGTCGCAGGCGACCAAGTTCGCGTCGGCGCGGGCGATCTCGGCCTTGAGCTCGTCGAGCTTGCCCGGTCCCAGGTAGGTGTTCGGGTGAGGATGGTCGCGGCGCTGGATGAGCTCGCCGACGCCGGCCACGCCCGCGGTGCGCAGCAGCTCGCGCAGTTCAGCGAGCTGCTCCTCGCCCCCGTCCGGGACGACGGCAACCAGGTAGGCGCGCTGGCGCGCGCGGCCTCGCGGGCGCTGCCCGTTCAGCGCCGCCGATGGTGCCTGGTTCCAGGAGTGGCGATCTCGCTGCACTAAAGCTGATACTAGCTGTGGTCCTACGGGTGTTTCCTGCCCGCTCGATGCCGAAGGCATTGAGCGGCAGCATTCTTTTACCCGCTCGATGCCGAAGGCATTGAGCGGCAGCATTCTTTTACCCCGGAACGGGAACGATGTCAGTAGCCGGGGTGTTAAGGGGCTGTTGAAATCTGCGACAAGGAGGGCAGGGAAATGCTGAAGCGTCGTCTCCGTTCCACGATCGTGCTCGCCGTCGTGAGCGCCGGCTGTGTGGTCGGAATCTCGAGTGTCGCGCTGGCCGCGGGCCTCGCTCCGCAGCTGCGCTCACCCAAGGCCGGCAAGAAGGAGTCGGTCGGGCACGTGAAGTTCACCGTCTACGTGCCGGATCCGGCGAACGTGGTCAACCGGAAGATCTTCATGGACATCTCGCCCAAGCGCATCGTCAAGGGAGGGGTGCTCGAGTCGCCCAAGAAGTGTGGGTTCCACTGCGACATCGCCACGATGAAGCGGGTCGGGCACTCGCATCTGTACACGTACACCGACCCCTTCAACTTCATGGGCAACTGGCAGGACACGCCCGGCCGGTACTACTGGCAGGCTTACTACTACCCGAACGGAGGCGTCATCGGGATCCTGCCGAGCCGTATTGGCTCCTTCCGGATCGTCGGCTGAACCAGGCGGCTACAGGCGCCGGATACGCTCGACCGCCTCGAGGAGGCGCTCATCGGGCGTGGTGAGCGAGATTCTGAAGAAGCCCTCACCGCTGGCGCCATACGCCCCACCGGGCGAGATCACGACCGCGGCCTGCTCGAGTACGTGCTCGCAGTAGGCCGCGGAGGACTCGAACCCGGCGGGGATCGGCGCCCAGATGTAGATCGTTCCCTGGGGCGGCGTCACCTCGACGCCGGCTTGGGCGAGCGCCTCGCACACGAGGTCGCGGCGGCGCTGGTAGACCGCGTTCATCCTGTGCTTGTCGGCGTCGACCTCGGGCGCGAGCGCCGCCGCGCCGGCGAGCTGAACCGCCTCGAAGTTGCCGGAGTCGATGTTCGACTTCAGATGCCAGTAGTGCTCGATCGCCTCGGCGTTGCCGACGATTGCGGCGCACCGCCAGCCGGTCATGTTGTACCCCTTGGACAGCGAGAACACCTCGACACCGACGTCCTTGGCCCCGGCTGTCTGCAGGAAGGACGGAGCCACGTATCCCTCGTACGTGGTCTCGCTGTAGGCGTTGTCGTGCACGACGAGGATCTCGTGGCGGCGGGCGAACTCAACGACCTCCTCGAAGAAGCCGGACGGGACGGTCGCGCCCGTCGGGTTGTTGGGGTAATTGATGAACATCAGCCGTGCCCGGTCGCGGTCTCGTTGCGATATCGCCGTCAGGTCGGGAACGAACCCGCGCTCGGGCACCAGCGGCATCAGCACCGGCTCGGCGCCGGCCAGCAGCGGGCCCCCGGTGTAGACGGGATAACCGGGGTCGGAGGCGAGCGCGGCGTCACCCGGATCGAGGAAGGCGAGGTTCAGGTTGAAGATGCACTCCTTGGCGCCGATCGCCGCCATCACCTCGGTCTCCGGATCGAGCTCGACGCCGAACCGCCGCGCGTAGAAGCCGGACACCGCCTCTCGAAACTCCGGCCGACCGCGGTTGGTCGGGTACTGGTGCGTGCTCGGATCGGCCACGGCGCGCTGCATGGCCGCCACCACCTCGGGATAGGTGGGCGTGTCGGGATCCCCGATGCCGAGGCTGATCACGTCCACGCCGGCGGCGCGCTTCTCTCGGATCTTGCGCTCGAGCTGGGCGAACATGTAGGGCGGGATCAGGTCCAGGCGGCTACTGCGTCGCATGCAACTCCTCGAGGAAGGGCTCGGCAAGCGTGGCGCGATACACCGGAACCGCCCAGCCCGTGAGCTCGATGTTCAGGTCTTCGGCGACCTCGACGGTCAGCTCACCACCGTCGAGAACGACCGTCACGGGTGAGCGGCCACCGTCGAGCACATAGGCGATCGCGGCCCCGGCGGCCCCGGTGCCGCTCGCGGTGGTCTCCCCCACGCCACGCTCGAAGATCCGGGCGCGGATGCGGCCTGGCGCGAGCTCGGTGAACCAGGACACGTTGGTCCGATTCGGGAACAGCGCGTTGTGTTCGATGCCCGGGCCGATCTCATTCAGATCAAGGGCTTCCAATTCGGACTCGTCGCTCGTCGCGATCGCGCACTGGGGATTGCCGACCTGCACGTGCTGGAAGTGCCAGGTGCGGCCTCCGGCCGTCAGCTCGCCCCGGCCATCGCGTCCGCCCGACGGGTACCCCGGGCTATCCAGGCGCGCCTGGCCCATGTTGACGGCGCACTCGGTGTCGGACAGGATCCGCGGCCGGATGTCGCCGGCGACGGTCTCGATTGCAAACGAGTCCGCCTCGGTCCAGTGGTGGCGACGCAGGTAGAGCACCGCCTCCCGCGCCCCGTTCCCGGACAGCTCCGCTTCCGATCCATCCGGGTTGAAGATGCGAAGCCGGGCGACGTATCCGTCCTGCTCGGGCTCCGACAGAAGCAGGATCCCATCGGCCGACACGCCGGTGTGCGGGGCGCAGATGGCCCTGATGCGCGGAGCGGTGAGTTCAAAAGGGAGCTGTCCCGCCTCCACGATCACGTAGTCGTTGCCGAGTGCTTGCCACTTCTCGAACTCCACGGTGGGCCAGTCTAAGGCGCCGACAATCCTCCAAGGCGCCGCCGGCAGGCGCCGCCGACCATTTTCATATCTCTGTACCGTCGCGCCGTCATGCTGACGCGGCTGAACGCCTGGGCCTTGCGCCGGCCCTCGCTCCCGCTGTGGCTGCTCGGCGCGCTGGTGGTGGTTTCGCTGGCGGCCCGGCTGGCCTGGATCGGGGAGCCGTGCCGCTCGCCGTGCACCTCCGCCAACGACCACCTGCTGATCTTCGACGAGGACTACTACGTCAATGCTGCGCGCGTGATCGTTGGGATCCATCCCCCGCACGGCGACCCGTACTGGAATTCGCCGTTGGGTACCGACCCGAACTCCGAGCACCCGCAGCTCGTCAAGCTGCTGATCGCGGGCGGTATCGAGCTGTTCGGCGACGGACCGCTGGCCTGGCGGCTGCCAAGCGTGCTGCTCGGCACGGTGGCGATCGTCGGGATGTTCGCGCTGACCAGGGCCGCCGGCGGGGGACGCTGGGCCGGACTTGGGGCGGCCGCGCTGATGGCGAGCGACAACCTGCTGCTCGTCCATGGACGGATCGGCACGCTCGACGTGCCGGCCGTAGCGGCCATGATCTGGGCCGCTGCTTTCTACTTACGCGGCCGCCCGGTGTGGGCGGGCGTCGTGCTCGGGTTCGGCGCGGCCGCCAAGGAAGTGGCGCCGTACCTGCTGTTCGGCCTCGCGGCGCTCGAGCTGCTTCGCTGGCTTCGCACGCGCACCGACGTGCTCAGACGGATCGTCCGGCTCGCCCTGTGCACCGTCGCGACCGCCGCCTGCTTTCTCGCCCTGCTTCAGATCATGGGCTGGATCGCCGCGCCGTACAGCCCCCAGACGGGCAAGCTCGTGCCGAACGGCGCGATCGGGCACCTCTCGCACATCCTTTCCTACGCCGCGCACCAGACGAGCCCAGACGGGCCGAAGGGCATCGCGTCGTACCCGTGGGACTGGCTGGTCGACATCAAGCCGATCACCTATCTGCAGATCAATCCGGCGCATCCAACCGCCGCGTTGAACCAGATCGAGCCCGCCGTGCACTTCCTCGGGATGATCAGCCCGCCGATCCTGTTCCTCGGGCTGCCCGGACTACTGATCGCCGCCGTCGGGGTGGTCCGTCCGAATCTCCGCGGCTCGGGTCGGGGGTTGAGCGAGGTGGGCGTCGTCGGACTCGCCTGGTTCCTTGGGACCTACCTGCCGTTCGTCCTGGCCAGCCTGATCGAAAGCCGGACGAGCTACCTGTACTACATGGTGATCGTCATGCCCGGGATCTACCTGGTGATCGTCGATCTCGTCCGGCGGATCGGCCCCGAGCGGAGGCTGGTGCTCGCCTGGATGGGGTGCGTGTTCGCGGCCGCCGTCGTGATGTACCCGCTCACCCCGTTGCCGTGAGGTTCACGGGGAGCGGGCCGTAGCGGAGCAGGATCGCGATGTCCTTCGCGGACTGTTTCGGAAAGCCGCCGATGAGCTCGGCCCCGTCCTGGTCGCTGATGCCGTCGGGATACTGCTTATAGTCGACGTAGGGCACGTCGATCAGGTGGTTGTCGAGCACGATCGCGAAGTGCTGGTTCAGTGTCTGCCCGACGGAGCTGACGCGCGCGCCTCGCCGGGCGATGGCGGCGGTCAGAGCGCGAAACCCGCGGCTTCCGGCGGCGGTGAACCTGAACGACACGGCGGTCCCGCCGGCAATCGCGCTCGGCCGAGGATCGGTGATGCTCGCCCCGGAGAGCGCCGGGGCTCCACGCAGAACGTAGAACTGAGCAGCCGAGCCCGCCGCGCCCTGTCGGGCTGCCTGCACCAGCGTGACCCTGGTGGACGCGGGCTCCTTGGCGGCGAGCTGGCGCGCCCGGGCGAGCGACAAGCTTCCAAGCCCTGGATCGCCCGGCGCGGCCGTGCCGGAGCCCTGGCTCATGACGATCGCCGGCGGATCGTGCGCTTGAAGCAGGCTGGCCACCGTGTTGCCGTTCGGCGCGATCACGCTGGCCTCCCAGTCATAGAACTCGAGGCGGCCCGGTGCGGAAAGCGCGAGGATCTCGGCGCGCGCCCCACGCCTCGGGTTCGTGACGCGCACGTCGATTCGCCCGCCTGCCCACGAGACCTGCGCGCCCGGAACGGCCTGGTGCAGGCGGGCGCGGAGGATCTGCGTAGTCCGCGCCTTCGTAGCGGCGGCGACGGGGCCCGGGGTCGCGAACCACACGCTGACGCCATGGGCGCCGGTCGTCGGAGCGGTGGAGCTGGTCTGGCTGGGGCTACGCGCGAGCAGGGACACGCCGGCGACGAGGATCACGACCAGAACCGCCGCCACCAGGCCGAGATGCCCGAACGGGCTGGGCAGTCGCCTCGGCCGCGGAACCCCGGTCTCCACCCGGCGCACGATCTGGCGCTCGACCCGATCGAAGTAGTCACTCATCGCTCACGCTCCGTCATTCGGTCCCTCAGCCGCGACAGCCCGCGGCTCACGCTCTGGCGCGCCACCAGCTCCGAGCAGTTCAGCTTCCTGGCGATCTCGCCGTACTCACGCTCCTCGAGAAACCGGGCGCGGACCGCCTCGCGCTGGCGGTCGGGAAGCTGCTCGACCAGCTCCAGGACCGGGCCGGCCGCGCCGGCCGCGAGCTCCTCGACGCGCGCCAGGTCGTCGTCGTCGAGCACCTCGGGCTCGAAGGAGAGGCGGCGGCGGGCTCGATCCTCCACGCGCCCGCGCCGCCGGCTCTCGCGAAGCTTGTTGCGGGCGATCCCGAGCACCCACGGCCGCGCCGAGCCGGCGCCTCGCGCCCGGAATCTCCGCGCGACGAGGAACACCGCGGCGAACACCTCGGCAGCAAGATCGGCGGTCACCTCCCGGTCGCCCGTCTCGCGCAGGAGGAGGGCGAGGACGGCGGGGAGGTGGCGGCGGTAGAACGTCGCGAACGCCTCCCCGTTCCCGGCCACGACCGCGGCCAGCAGGTCGCCGTCGGCTAGCTGCAAAGGTGATGGCATCTCACCCAGATACTTTGCGCGACCTCACGCGCGTGTGACGCTTCAGTCTCGGTCAGCGACCCAGCGCTCGAGCACCTCGCCCGCCACGCTGGCCGCAGAGCGCCCGTCGGCATCGATGACGTCGACGTTGGGAAGCTTCCTCATCCAGGTCAACTGCCGCCGCGCGTAGTTGCGGGTGCGCCGCTTCATCGAGTCGATGTCCCCGGTCAGGAGCTCCTCGAAACCAAGGGCCTTGCGCGCGGTCGGGGAAGCGCCGGCGGCGTTGGCGCGGCGGACCTCTTCCTGCGCGCCGGCCGCGACCATCGCGTCGACGCGAGCGTCGATCCGGCGGTAGAGCTCCTCGCGTTCGAGCACGAGTCCGACGAGCAACGTCGGGTGGCGCATCTCGGTCGTCCACAGCTCGGAGTCCTCGGCGTGGGGCTCGAGCTCGCCGGCGTCGAGCAGCTCGAGCGCCCGCACGATTCGCTGACGGTCACCCGGATCGATGTCCACGGCCGCCCACGGCGCGCGCTCGCGCAACACCCCGTGCAGCGCGGGTGCGCCCCGCCGCTCGAGCTCGGCCAGCCAACGCTCCCGGGCTCCCTCGGGGGGTGGTGGCCGCAGGCTGAGGTCGGCCAGCGCCGCGCGCAGGTACAGCCCGGTGCCCCCGACGACAATCGGGCGTGCGCCGGAGGCCAGTAGCGAGTCGATCTCGGCGTGGGCCAGCTCGGCGTACTGGCCGGCGCTGAAACTGGCGTCGAGTGGCAGGAACGAGACCAGGCGATGTTCGAGCTGCGCCCGCTCGTTCGGCTGGGCGGCTCCGGTGAGGAGCTCGAGGCCCTGGTAGACCTGGAGCGCGTCGGCGGACACTGCGACGGGCCGTTCGCCGCGGCCTCGGAGCAGCCGCGCGAGCTCAATCGCCACATCGGTCTTGCCGACGCCGGTCGGACCGAACAGGGCGATCACGTCCGCACGCGACATGGCTGCCAGTATCGTGGAGCGATGCCAGGCGAAGGCGGTATGGGAACGGGAACCCCGCCCACCCACGTTCGGATCGGGACCGGCCTGTCGACCGAGCACGACCCTCTACAGGCTGGAACCGAGGCCTCCCGCTCGGCGGCCGCCGAGCTGGGCGGCAAGCCGCCGGACCTCGCGGTGGTGTTCGTAAGCGGTTCGCACCTGATCGCGCCCGAGGCCGCTCTCGAGGGCGTGTATGGCGAGCTGTCCCCGGCCGAGTTGATCGGGTGCGGCGCGGGCGGCGTGCTCGGCCGGGGCCGTGAGCTCGAGAACGGCACCGCGGTGGCCGTGTGGGCGGCCACGTTCGGCGAGGGGACCTCGACGACGCCGTTTCACGCCGAGCTGGGCGACCCGGCGGCGATGCTCGAGGCGGAGATCGACGGCGAGGAGGTCGTCACCCAGCTCCTGGGATTGCCGAGCGTCGAGGGTTCCAGCGGGGTGCTGCTGCTGGCCGATCCGTACTCGTTCCCGACCGAGGCGGCCCTCGAGCTCCTGAATGTCGAAGCGCCGGCCGTTCCCGTTTTGGGCGGAATCTCGAGTGCCCGCACGAGCGCGGCGGGCGAGATTGGTGGCGGGGTGCTCTTCCTGGGTGACCGCGTCTACGAGAGTGGCGCCGTCGGGGTCAGCCTCGAGGGCGTCGAGCTGCTCCCGTGCGTCTCGCAGGGCGCGGCTCCGCTCGGTCGCGAGGTCACCATCACCGCCGCGGATGGGAACGTGATCCATGAGCTGGCGGGCCTCCCCGCGCTCGAGACCGTGCAGCAGATCGTCTCGGAGCTTTCCCCGCGTGAGCGCGGTCTGGTCGCCGGCGGGCTGTTGATCGGGGTCGTGATCGACGGCGGCAAGCCGGAATATGAGCAGGGCGATTTCCTCGTGCGGGGCGTCTTGGGCGGTGACCCGGACTCCGGCGCGCTCGTCATCGGGGCGCATGTCGAGCCCGGGCAGGTAGTCCGGCTGCACGCGCGCGACGCGCGCTCGGCGGACGAGGACTTGGTCCAGGAGCTTCAGCTGCGGGTCCGGGCCCTGGCCGGCGAGCCACCGGCCGGGGCGCTCGTCTTCTCGTGTAACGGCCGCGGTAGCGCGATGTTCGGCCTGCCCGATCACGACGTCATGACCGTCGAGCGCGAGCTGAGCGGAGCCCCGGCAGCCGGATTCTTCGCCGCCGGTGAGATCGGGCCGGTGGGCGGGCGAAGCTTCCTCCACGGCTTCACGGCCACGCTGGCGGTTTTCCCCAAGGGTTCATGAGCCTGGTCTCCGGGACCGTGCTCGTCACGGGCGCCACCGGCGGGCTCGGACAGGCGATCAGCCGGGCGTTTGGTTCCCGGGGCGCGGATCTGATCTTGACGGGCCGCCGGAGCGAGGTACTCGGGCCGTTGAGCGTGGAGCTCGGCGCGAGGGCGATCGCGTGTGACCTTTCACGCCGCGACGATGTCGAACGCCTCGTTTCGGAGGCCGGCCCAGTCGACGTGCTGGTCGCCAACGCGGCCGTTCCGGCCGGTGGGTTGCTCGTCGAGCTGAGCCAGGAGGAGATTGACCGGGCGCTCGAGATCAACCTCAGAGCCCCAATCGCGCTGGCGCGCGGTCTCGCGCCGGGGATGATCGAGCGCGGGCGTGGCCACATCGTGTTCGTTTCCTCGCTGCAGGGGAAGGCCGCCGTTCCGGCATCCTCGGTCTACTCGGCGACCAAGTTCGGGCTGCGGGGCTTCGCGCTCGCGCTGCGACAGGATCTCCGCCGTTACGGCGTCGGCGTGTCGGTCGTGCTGCCCGGCTTCATCGCCGACGCCGGCATGTTCGCCGGCTCGGGGGCGACGCTCCCGCCCGGGGTGGGGACTCGCCGATCGCAGGATGTCGGCGCCGCGGTGATCTCGGCGGTCGAGCGCAACCGGGCCGAGGTCGAGGTGGCGCCGATCCCGTTACGCCTGGGTACGGCTGTCGCTTCGGTGGCGCCGGGGCTGAGTGCGGCGGTCAGCCGGCGGCTCGGGAGCGAAGCGATCGCGGCCAGGATCGTGGCCGGGCAACGCAGGGTCAATTAGGCGCCGGGGGCAAGCCGGCTCGCCCCTGTGTTTCCGTGAGCCTGTTCCGCGCTGCGGTTCAGGGGTACGATCGGCACATGGACGCCAACTCCCTCCGCGAGCTCGGCCAGCAGCTGCGCGTGGACTCGATCAGGTCCAGCGACGCCGCCGGGTCGGGCCATCCGACCTCGTCAATGTCGGCCGCCGATCTGATGGCCGTACTCCTGGCCAACCACCTGCACTACGACTTCGACCACCCCGAGGATCCACGCAACGACCATCTGATCTTCTCCAAGGGGCACGCCTCTCCGCTCTACTACAGCATGCTGAAAGCCGCCGGCGCGATCACCGACGAGGAGCTGCTGACCTTCCGCCGGCTCGGTAGCCGTCTCGAAGGCCACCCCACCCCCGTTCTGCCGTGGGTTGACGTCGCCACCGGCTCGCTGGGCCAGGGCCTGCCAATCGGCGTCGGCGTCGCCGTGGCCGCCAAGCGCCTCGAGCAGATGCCCTACCACGTCTGGGTCCTGTGCGGCGACAGCGAGATGGCGGAGGGATCGATCTGGGAGGCGTTCGAGCACGCCGCCTGGATCGGTCTGGACAACCTGACCGCGATCATCGACGTCAACCGCCTCGGGCAGACGCGGGAGACCATGCACGGCTGGGATCTCGACTCTTATGCCAAGCGGGCAGTCGCCTACGGCTGGCACGCGATCGAGATCGACGGGCACGACGTCGAGGCGATCGATCAGGCTTATACCGAGGCGACGCAGGCGCATGACCGCCCGACCGTGATCGTGGCCAAGACCAAGAAGGGCAAGGGCGCCAGCGAGGTCGAGGACAAGGAGGGCAAGCACGGCAAGCCGCTGGAGCACCCGCAGGAGGCGATCGAGGAACTCGGAGGCGAGCGCGACTTGACCGTTGCGGTCCACAAGCCGACCGGGGATGAGAAGCCCCGCGTGTTCCAGCCGGATCACAAGGTGCCCTGGCCGCAGTGGGGCCAGGGCGAGCAGGTCGCCACCCGCCGGGCCTACGGCGAGGCCCTCGCCGCCCTCGGCTCAGAGCGCGGCGACGTGGTCGCGCTGGACGGCGAGGTCTCGAACTCCACCTACTCCGAGATCTTCCGCAACGCCCACCCGGACCGGTACTTCGAGATGTTCATCGCCGAGCAGCAAATGATCGCTGCGACGGTCGGCATCCAGGTGCGGGGCTACCGGCCGTTCGCGTCGACCTTCGCTGCGTTCCTGTCGCGCGCCTACGACTTCATCCGCATGTCGGCGATCAGCCAGGCCAAGATGTGCCTCGTGGGCTCCCACGTCGGCGCGTCGATCGGCGAGGACGGGCCCTCGCAGATGGCGCTGGAGGATCTGGCCTCACTGCGCGCGGTTCACTCGAGCATCGTGCTCTACCCGTGCGATCCGAACCAGACGGCCGCGCTCGTGCGGCTGATGGCCGATCACCCGGGAATTGCCTACATGCGCACGACCCGAGGCGCCAGCCCCACCATCTACGACGCCGACGAGCACTTCGAGATCGGCGGGGCGAAGGTGCTTCGCTCCACCGACGACGATCAGGTGACCCTGATCGGCGCCGGCGTGACGCTGCACGAGGCGCTCAAGGCCGCCGACGAGCTGGGCGAGCACGGCATCGCGGCTCGGGTCATCGACCTCTATTCGGTCAAGCCGGTCGACGCTGACACGCTGCGTCAGGCCGCCGAGGACACGGGTGCGATCATCACGGTCGAGGACCACTGGCCCGAGGGCGGTCTTGGCGAGGCGGTGCTGTCTGCGCTGGCCGAGGTCGAAAACGTCCGTGTGCGAAAGCTGGCGGTCGACAAGATGCCGGGTTCCGGAAAGCCGCAAGAGCTGATCCACGACGTCGGGATCGACGCCGACGCGATCGTCGCCGCGGCGCAGGAGCTGGTGCGCGCGCCGGCGCGTTAGTCCCGGTATGCGCCCGCGCGGCGCGTTAGTCCCGGCATGCGCGCGCGGCGCGTTTGTCCCCGCACACGTGGCGCGGCGCGCTAGTCCCGGCGGGGGCCGGCGCCGCCGCTGAGCCTCGGGCGAGAGCCGGGTCCGGTCTCCTCGCGGGCTCGGCGACCCGTGTCGCCGTTCGACCCGTCGCCGTTCGACCCGTCACCGTCCTCGACGGGCTCGTGCTGGCCCGTCACCGTGGCCAGTGCCCCGATGATCTCGTCGGCGAGCTGCGCGCCGTCGTGCGCGCGGTCGGGCGTGGCCTGGATCCGGACCACCACGTCGTCTCCATCGAGCTCCTCGAGCACGACCGTGGCTGAGCGCCGCGTCGGCACGGTGATCCGGTCATCCAGGATCGACTGCACCTGACTGATGCTCATCCCGGTCGTCAGCGTGACCTTGACGTTGACAGGATCCGGCTGTCGGAGCGGCACCACGGCCGCCGACAGGACGACGTTGTTGGGGACCTGGATTCGGTCCTCCCCCTGGACGAAGGTGGTGTAGAGAAGACCGAGGGAGCTGACGACGCCCTCGAGCTGGCCTCCAACAGCACCGGCCTGGAGCCGGACCCGCTCGCCGACGCGGAACGGTCGGGCGCTCAGGAGCACCATGCCCGCGAACAGGTTCCCGAGCGTCTGCTGAGCAGCGAGACCCAGGATCACGGCGGTGAAGGCGCTTCCGGCGATCAGCGAGCTCGCGCTTGCTCCCGCGATGTCGAGCGCCAGCGCCAGCGTGATCGCCACCGTGATCAGCCGGACGATGAAGCCAACCGTCCCGGCTGTGGACGGATCCATGCGCTTGAACAGCGTCGGCGCCGCGGCCCGGCCGACGTCGCGCGCCACCGCCCAGCCGAGCCCCAGCAAGGCGAGCACGGCCGCGATGCGGATCGGCGTGACCAAGCTGCTGTGGTGTCCGACGTGGAACCAGGTCTGATAGTTGTCGTAGACGACTATCACGGCGACGAACAGCGGGAGCATCACCGCCGCACGGCGCTGGGCGCTGCGCAGCGTGCGCTGGCCTATGTCGACCGCCAAGCCCACCCGCTCCCACGCCTCGCTGTGCGTCTCGAACATCTGGTCGAACCGGAAGTCCGGCCGCGGCGGGCGGAAGCGGTCTCGTCTCGATGGCTTTGGTTCTTTCGCTGACATAGCTACCTCGCCCTACCTATCACCGGCGGGGCGCACGGGTTTCACCTCGACTCAGAATAAGCGCCCTTGTTCCGGAATCCGCCTCGACTGCTCCCGAGCCACGTAAGCCTGCCCTGACGGCGGGCGAAGTGACCCAGGTGGCGGCGGCTGTTCGAACCGGCCCGGCGAGGCCCTCTCGGCCCGGTCGCGGCCGCGCCCCGCGGCTCGATGTCCGGTCCGCTCAGAGGATTCGGCCATAGACTTGCCGTACCGGCCGCGCATGAACCGACCCGCCGGTCGCTCGGGTCCCTTGACGAGCTGCTCGAGCCTTCGCCGCTCATCGGGATGAGCATAAGCCCCTCGTTTGTACAGCCGGTCATACACGGGCAGGAGATCCGGACGATTGGCCCGCAACCAATCGAAGAACAAGCCCCGCACTTCGCCGCGGAGGTGGAGCGCGATGCCGGTCACGTATGCCGCACCGGCTTCCGAGGCCTTCTCCAGGATCGGCGCCACCTGCTCGGGCGAGTCGTTGATCCCCGGCATCAACGGCGCGACCAGCACGCCGGTTCGGATACCGGCGCGCGTAAGCTCCGCCACCGCCTCGAGCCGCGCCCGCGGATTGGGCGTGTGCGGCTCGGTCGCCCGCCACGCCTTCTCGTCGATCGTGGGCACCGACAACGCCGCGCTGAACTCCGTCCGCTCGTTGATCTCCTTCATCAGCTTCAGATCACGCAGCAAGAGCGGCGACTTCGTCAGTACTGAGCACGGGTTTGCGGCGTCGCGCATGGCCTCCCAGATCCCCTCCATCAGCCTGTAGCGACCCTCGACCCACTGGTACGGGTCGGTGTTTGTGCCAAGCGCCACGTGCTCACCCTTCCACGATGGCTTCGCCAGCTCGACTCGCAGCAGCTCGGGCGCATTCACCTTGACGACGATCTCGCGCTCGAAGTCGCGCCCGGCATTGAAGTCCAGATAGGTGTGCGTGGGCCGGGCGAAACAGAAAACGCAAGCGTGACTGCAGCCGCGGAACGGGTTGATCGTCCACTGAAACGGCATCCGCGACGCGGCCGGCACGCGGTTGAGGATCGACTTGGCCCGGACTTCGTAGAACCGCGTCTCGATCGCCTCCGGGGCGTCGAAATGCCGCACCACGGCTTGCTCGCGGTAGCCGGGCAGCCGCGCTCGTTCCTCGATGCCGGTTTCCAGGTTGCTCCAGCGCACGAACACATGTTCGCATAGGCACCGGACGGACCCGCCGTGACCCGTTTTCTGCCGGGATTCTCAGGCGGGCTTGCCGCCGAGGCTCAGCAGATGCCCGAACCGCCCGAGCTGGAGCGCGGCCGCCTCGAGCGACAGGGCGATCTGCGCGTCCGGCTCGATCGCGTCGTGCGTGAGCAGCTCGAGCAGACCGATCGTGCTGCTGCCGCTGCGCACGGGGAGCAGCAGGGCCGAGCTCATGCCGTGAGCCGCGGCGGTCTGGAGCCGTTCGTCGTCGACCGCGTCGATATCGGTCAGCCAGGTCAGATGCGGCGCCTGGAGCGCCTGATCCAGTAGCGAGCCCTCGCGCCGCAGGGCGGCGTCCAGCGTGGTGGCCTCGAAGCCCTCGAGACCGCGGTGGGCGATCCACGTAGCCGCGCAGTCGAGCTTGTTCGCATCGTCCGGGAGCCACGCGGTCACGGTGTCCCACCCGCCCTCGGCACCAAGCACCTGGACGGTCTCCTTCAGCACGTTGCGCCACACCGATTCGCGCGCAAGTGACGCCGAGAGGGTGCGCTTTGCCGTCGGATGCCAGCTGACGCCCGAACCGGCATGAGCCGGGGCGGTCTCCGCCACACCCTCGAGCTTGGCCAGCTGCACCGCCGGGGGCGCAACCGCCGGTTCCTCCGCAGCGACGGTAGGTGCCTCGGGGATCGCCGGCGCCGCCACCGGTGGATCGTCGGAGCGCTCCTCGGCCGCCGGCTCCTCGCGGGCAGCCTCCGCGCCGGCGGCGGCCTGCGCCTCGGCCTGCTGTGCCCGCGCCTCCGCTTCCTCGATACGCACCAGCGCGTCGTCAGCTCGCATCCCCGCCTCGTCGGCTCGCGTCTCCGCCTCGTCGGCTCGCGTCTCCGCCTCGTGGGCGCGTGTTGTCGCCTCCTCGGCCCACGCCTCCGCCGCCTCAACGCGCGCTTGCGCCTCCTCGACACGGGCCTCGAGCTCCGTGGTGGTCGAGCCGGCCACCTCCGCCTTCGACCTGGCCTTCTCGAGCTTCGCCTCGAGCTCGCCGATCCGGGTCTGGCGCGCGTTCAGCTCGGCTTGCAGCTCGGTGATCCGAGTCTGTCCGGTCGCCCGCTCATCCTGGAGCTGGCCGATCCTGGCCCGATCGACCTCGAGCTCTCCCTCCAAGGCAACGATCCGTGCGCGCTCGGACTGCACGTCGCCCTGTAGCGCGACGATCCGCGCCTGCCCCGACTCGAGCTTGCCGTCGAGCTCCTCGATGCGTGCGTGCGCGCGCTCTAGCTCCGACTCTGCCTGCCCAACCCGGGTCCGCCACTGCTCGAGCTCGATCTCCGCCTTGTCGGCCCGCAACGTCGCGGCGCGGAGCTCGCCGTCGGCCTTCTCGAGCCTCGCGCCGGCGGCCTGCTCGTCATGTTCGGCCCGCTCGATCCGGCCCGTCGCGAGCTGGAGCTCCCCGTCGGCCTTGTCAGCCCGATTGACCGCGCCGCGGATCTCCTCCTCGAGTTCCCTGATACGCGTCTGCGCCTGTTCGAGCCCGGCCGCCCGAACCCGCTCGCGCTCGAGCTCGCCGGTTAGCTCGCGGACCCGCTCCTCGGCGCCCGCCGAGCTCTCACGCAGCGCCGACGCCTGCTTGCGCTCCTGCTCGAGCTCGCCGGCCAGCGCGGCGCGGGCCTTGAGCGCTTCGTCCCGCTCGCCGACGGTGTCCGCCAGGGCTCCCTCGGCCGTAAGACGCGCCTTCTCGGCCGCGCGGAGCTGGGCTCCCGCATCGTCCGCGCCTTGCTGGCGCTCCAGGGCGGCCAGCTGGTCACGAGCGTGCTTGACCTCACGCTCGAGCGCGGCCGTCCCCTTCGTTGCCGCCTCGCGTTCGGCCGTCGCTGCCGTCCTGAGTGCATCGGCCTCGGTTCGAGCCTTCTCCAGATCGACGCGAGCCACGTCGACATCGGCCCGCGCCCGCTCGAGCTCGGTACGGGCGGCTTCCGCGTCGGCCCGAGCACGTTGCACCTCGACCCGCGCCGCCTCGGCATCGTCGCCGAGTCGCTCCCTGACCGTGGTGAGCGCCCGTTCGAGCTCCTCGGCCCGTTCCCGCTCGCGGGCCAGGCCGCGCTCGAGCTCGGCCGCCTGCGCTGCCAAGGTGACCTCGGCGTCACTCGGTCCGACCTCCTCCTGAGCGGCATGTAGCGCCCGCTCGAGCTCGGTCAACCGCGTCCGCGCCGCCTGTAGCTCGTCGGACAGCTGCTCGTTGGCGCTGAGCGCCGAGTCGCGCTCGGCGATCGCCGTCGCCCGCTCGGCCCGCGCCTCGGCCACCGCGGCCTGGTGCTCTCGATCGCCCACGCCCGACGCCGGCTCGGACGCCACCGCCGGCGCGATGGCCCTCCCGCGCGCGTCCGGGAGCAGACCCCATTCGGCGAGCAGCTCGGCCAGGACGCTATCCGCGTCGAGCCGGCTCCAGCGCTCGACGCGCAGCAGGCGCGCGGCCTCGCTGCGGGCAACGTCTGCCTCGGAGGACGGAGCGGCCACGCCGCACACGAGCGTGGGCACCCCCTGTCGATCGCCTACGGGGAACCGGAACGCGAGCAGCGCCTCGCGCCCCTGGAACGCGCCGACCACGTACTCCAGCTGAAGAGGCTCCTCGACGACCTGATCGCCGCGCTCCTGGACACGCGGTCCATCGACCGTCTCGCCGGGAGGCAGCTCCGTGTCGGTGCGGCCGAGCAGGCGATCCTCGGAGGTGCCGAGGAGCCCGGTGAAGCGGGCGTTGGCACGGACGTAACGGCCGTCGAGATCCTTCAGCCAGACGAGCGCCGGGCTCTCGTCGAGCGCACCGTCGAGCAAGGCGCCGCCGGCGTCGCCCAGCGAGGGAAGCTCCTCGGTGGGCAAGGTCAGCAGGATGTGGCGCCCGCCGCTGCGGTCCGCCATCGCCGCGATATCGACGGCGATCCCGTCGAGCTTCAGCACCGCTGCGTTGGCGGCGCCATCGAGCACGCGCTTGAGCTCGGGCGCCCCAAGGCAGAGCTCCTCCTTGCCCTTGTACCATCGGCGAAACGGCTCGGTGCTTCGCTCGAGCTGCCCGTCCTCGCCCAACAAAGCGAGCGCGGGCATATTGGTGACGGCCGCCAGAGTAGCCATCAGCAGTCCAGGGGTGTGCGCATCACTCCCACACACAGCGTTTCGGCGCGTGCTTGCAGGGAAGCTTGCACGCCACCGGCGTCTGGACAGATGTCCGCTTGGCCCAGACGGCCAAACTGGACGAATGTTCAGCCGGCGGCTCTGCTCAGGAGCGGCTCGCGGCCGATTAACGTCTGGCTTGTCGCTTCTAGGATCTCGACGCCCACGAGCTCGCCAGGAGCGCCCAGGCCGGTGAAGTTCACGACCTTGTTGTGCCTCGAGCGTCCCCGCAGACGAGAGGGATCGGTACGCGACGGCCCTTCGACAAGTACCTCGAGCGTACGCCCGACGAATCGACCGGCGCGCTCATGAGCCCGCCGCTGCACGACCTCGACGAGCCGTTGCAGCCGCTCCACCTTGACCTCGTGCGGAACCTGGTCGGGCAGCTCGGCGGCCTCGGTCCCGCGCCGCGGTGAGTAGATGAACGTGAACGCTCCGTCGTAGCCGACGTCCTTCGCCAGCTTGAGCGTCTGCGCGAAGTCGGCCTCGGTCTCGCCGGGGAAACCGACGATGATGTCGGTGGTGAGCGCGCAGTCCGGGACGTGCTCGCGGATCATCGCGACGCGGTCCAGATAGCGCTCGCGCGTGTACGTCCGGCGCATCCGTTTGAGGACCGCGCTTGACCCCGACTGGACGGGAAGGTGGATGTGCTCGCACAGCGCCGGCAGCTCGGCGTGGGCGCGGATCACGTCCTCGCGCATGTCCTTGGGGTGAGGGCTCGTGTAGCGGATGCGGTCGATCCCCTCGACCGCGTCGATATCGCGCAGCAGCTCGGCGAACGTGACGCGCTCGTCTGCGGGCAGGTCTCGACCGTAGGAGTTGACGTTCTGCCCGAGTAGCGTGACCTCGCGCACCCCGTCGCCGGCCAGCGCCTGCACCTCGGCGACCAGCTCGCGCCCGGGGCGGCTGACCTCTCGTCCGCGGGTCGACGGCACGATGCAGTACGAGCACACACAGTTGCAGCCGACGCTGATCTGCACCCACGCGTGATACTCGCGCGCTCGCTTGGCCGGCAGATGTCCCGTGAATCCCTCGAACTCGAAGTAGCCCTGGGCGGTCAGCGAGTCGCTCACGAGGAACTCGGCGAGCCTGTGCACCTGACCGGGACCGAACGCCACGTCCACGAACGGGAAGCGCGCGAACACCTCCTCCTTGATCGACTGCGCCCAGCACCCACCGACCCCGACGACCACATCGGGACGCTCGGACTTGACCCGCTTGGCCGCGCCCAGATGCGCGAGAAACCGGCTATCGGCCTTCTCGCGGATCGAGCAGGTGTTGAACAGGATCAGATCGGCCTGATCCTGGGCCGGCGCCTCGGTATAGCCCAGCGAGTCCAGCATCCCCTTCATCCGCTCGGAGTCGTGCTCGTTCATCTGGCAGCCGAACGTCGTGACGTGATAGCGCTTAGCCACAGGCATAGGCCGCAAGCGTAGCCAACCACCGGTGAGAGATTGCGGTGGCGGCGGGCGTTTAGGGGAGGCCGCCGTGGCGGCCTGGCCGCCAGAAGGTGTAGATAACCGCGAGAACGAGCCCGGCCAAGCCGACGATGAAGATGATCGTCCCGGCGGTCTGGATGTCGAAGCCGCTCACGTGAGCGGTCACCGCCCACTTCAGGATCGCGCCGACGGCGATCAGGAGAATTGCGCCGCCAATCGTCATGGTTCAGGCACGGGTCGAATGGTCAAGACTCGACTTTAGCCCCTGTCGCGAGCGGTGATTGTCAGCTGGGCTCAAATCTCGGCAGAACGAGCTCGATCTCCGCGCCGCGTCCGTTCTGCGGGTCGCGCACGCGTACGCTGCCGCGGTGCGCCTCGGCGATCGCGCGCACGATGGCGAGCCCGAGTCCGGCGCCTCCGGTCGCGCGCGTGCGTCCGATATCGACCCGGTGAAAACGCTCGAACACGCGTTCACGCTCACTTGCGGGTATGCCGGGACCGTCATCGAGCACGATGAAGCGGATTCGGTCGGACGCGAGCGCGCCCAGCTCGAGGCGCACGACCCCGTCGTGTTCGTTGGTGTGCTCGATTGCATTACGCGCGAGGTTGCGCAGCGCCTGCGCGAGGCGATCCGGATCGGCGTAGAGCGTTCCGTCGGCGATCGCCCCGAGCTCGAACTTGCGGTCTGCCGTCAAGCTCACGCCGTCCCAGAGATCGGTGACGAACGGACCCAGGTCGATCGCCTCGGTCTGCAGGAAGTCGGCCCGCTCGGCCTGCGCGAGCACCAGCAGGTCGTCCACGAGGCGACTGATCCGGGTTATCTCCGCCTGTGCCAGGCGCTCGACGCGCATCACGTCGGCACTCGACGGATGCTCCTGGGCTGCCAGGACCTCGAGCTGGCCTCGGATCACCGTCAACGGAGTCCGTAATTCGTGCGACGCGTCGGCAACGAATTCCCGTTGGCTGGCGAACGCCTCGGACAGTCGGTCGAGCATCCGGTTGAACGCCTCAGCGAGAACCTTGACTTCGTCCACGCGACCGTTCGGGCTCTCCATGCGCGGTCCGAGGTCGCCGGCGTCGACGCGCGTCGCGACCTGCGCCATGCGCCTGAGCGGTGCCGACACGCGCTTCCCGGCCAGGTAGGAAGCGAGCAGCGCCAGGATCAGGACGACAGCTCCGGCGAGCACGAACGCTTGCGCCACTCCGTTCTGCGCCCGGTCCACCAGCGCGAGCGGCTCCCCGCCCCCGACCACGACCGAGATCGTCCGAAGGTTCAGGCGCTGCTCGAAGATGCGCATCCGCCCCACGTCGGGCAGCCGCACCGTCGTGTAGCCGAGGTGAGGCACCTCGAGCTTGCGTCCCTCCGCGTTCTCTGCGACCTGCCGGGCCGGGGTCTCGCCGACGACGCCCGACCCGCGACCGAACACCTCGGGGTGGTTCGTGATCGCCGCAGAGCCGGGAATCAACACGAAAAAGAGCGTCGAATCGGCCGTGTACGGCTGCGCCAGGACATAGCGCGCCGCCCCCGCGCGGACTGCTGCCGGCGTCTCGCCGCGCAGCGAACGGATGGATCCGAGGAGCTGGATCGTGTCACCCGACACATCGCGGTCGACCTCGTTCTTTAGCTGCGAGCCGGTGTCCTGATAGACGACCAGAAACACGACCACGGCCGACACCGCCATCACGCCCGCGACCCAGGCGGTCAGTCGCCACCGCAGGCCGGCCGGAAGCGCCAGGTGCAGTCGGGCGCGCGCCGCCGCGAGCCGGGCACGGACCACCTTCGGTCGCGCGCGGGCGCGCGGTGCCGCGCTGGAGCGATCCTCAGCTGCTGGCATCCAGGCGGTAGCCGACGGAGCGCACCGTAACGATCGGCGTGTTCGACTCCCGGCGGCGCAGCTTGCGCCGCAAGTATCCGATGTACACGTCGACGACGTTCGTCCCCGGGTCGTACTCATAGCCCCACACCGCCCGCAGGATCTGCTCCCGCGAGAGCACGTGGCCGCGGTTGTGCATGAGATAGGTCAGTAGCTCGAACTCGGTGGTCGATAGCCGCACGAGCTCGCCGCCGCGCCGCACTTCTCGAGTGATCAGATTCACCTCGATGTCCCCGGCGCTGAGCGTGGTCCGCGGGGTCTGCGCGGCCGCGCGCAGCTGGGCGCGAATCCGTGCCGCGAGCTCGGTGAGCGAGAACGGCTTGCTGAGGTAGTCGACCGCACCGGCGTCGAGCCCGGCAACGCGATGCGCAACCTCGCCAAGGGCGGTCAGCACGATCACCGGCAGGCCGGGCTTCTCCTCGTGCAGCGCCCCCAGCACGTCCATGCCGCTTCGTCCCGGCAGCATCAGGTCCAGCACGACGAGGTCGACATCCTGACCCAGCGCCGCGGCGGCGCCGCTGACGCCGTCGGACGCGGATATCACGTCGAATCCCTGGGTCCGCAACCCGCGCTCCAGGAAGTCGACGATCCCTGGCTCGTCTTCGATTACAAGGATCAATCCAGGCATGGCAAACGGCCGGCTGCACCGGGGGCGCGTAGCGGCCGATCATAGATACGCGCCGGACGCGAGTAGATACGCGTGAAGAGCATTCTCATTCTGCCCTCACACCGTCCTCGGTTCGGTTTCGAGACTCGATGACATCGCTACGAACGACGATGTTACGTTCACCCAACCCGCGCGCGAACGGGGAGCGCGGCTGGGGTGGTCAGAGCACCGCGCCGGCTGGCCGCCCCCACGAGCGGCGGCGGTTGGGACGGATGCTTCTGAAGGTGGCCAGCACCTGCGGCCGACGCGGGTCCACCGCGCCCCGTGTCCCGGACGCGCGGTGGACCGTTGTCTGCAGACGGCGATCAGTCGGCGCTAACTACACGTGGACGCCCACGTGCACTCGTCGAAACCGTTAGCGGTCGAGTTCGGCGCCGACGGGGCGCCGATCACATCGCCGTCGGAGTCCACGAGATCCATCTCTTCGGAGGTCTGGAGATCGGCCGACGCGCCGTTCACCGTGGCGTCCGTCCAGCCGGGGTTGGTCAGATTGGGCAGGTCGGCGAAGCCAGCGTCCGTTCCGATCTCGAGCGGCGTTTCCTCGATCCACTCCGCCGTCGCGTGTGTGGAGCTATAGGACACCGTGGTCGTGTAGGACTCGTTGCGCGTCAGATCCTGGATCGTGATCGTCCAGACGTCCGAGTCGTTGACCACCTCGGCGATCGAGGCGTGCATCTGGTCGCCGGGCTCGATCGTCATGTTCGAGATCTCGAGCTCGGGCGCGGGAACAAGCTCGTACCATGCGTCGTATGAGGCAGCGCCGGTCGACGAGACGTCCTGCTCGGTTCCCGTTTGAATCAACGTCGAGTCGGTGACCGTGCAACCGGAGTCGACGCATCCTCCACCGATTCCGATCCAGTCCGAGGAGGCCTCGGACTGTCCCGAGGTGTGCTGGGTGGCGGTCGGCACCGTCCAGTTGCCGCTGATCGAGTTGAACAGGGTGTCACCCTTCTCAAGCGTGCCCTGGTTATAGCCAAACCAATTATCGCTTGTGTTCGTGTTCAGCGCTCCGCGTGGGGCGAGGTGCAGGAGCTGGCCATGCGACTCTATGGCCGCGGAGGCGCTTGCGCTCGCCACCGCGCAGGTGGCGAGCGAAACAGACAAACCAACTGCCAGGCGTGCGACGACGCCCGACGACAACAACCGTCGATTCATCGAGGTCCCTTTCTCGGCGACTCACGGGTCAAAGCCGCCGACCTCCCGATTGAGTGAATTTTCCGGCGGCGCCTCGCGGCGGCGCCTTGGGCGACCCGGCAAGCACGGGTATACCCACGGACGGCGAAAAGTGATCCTTCGCGTTGTTTGCCAGTCGCCTTTTGTTGGCGGCGCCTTATTTGGTTTGTCGGCGGCGCCTGACGGCGGCGCCTTAGCGCGCGTACTCGACCGCGCGCGATTCTCGGATCACGGTCACTTTGATCTGCCCGGGGTACTCAAGCTCTTTCTCGATCTCCCGCGCGATCTCATACGACAGCGCGGTGGCCGCATCGTCGTCGATCGCGCCGGGCGCCACCATCACGCGGATCTCGCGCCCAGCCTGCATCGCGTAGACCTTGTCGACTCCCTTATGCCGCGTAGCGATGTGCTCGAGGTCGCGCAGGCGCTTGACATACTGCTCGAGCGACTCGCCGCGCGCGCCGGGTCGCGCTCCCGACAGCGCGTCGGCAGCCTGCACGATCACCGCTTCGATCGTCTGTGGCTCAACCTCGTTGTGGTGGGCCTCCATCGCGTGGGCGACGGCTTCCGGCTCGCCGTATTTGCGTGCCAGCTCTCCGCCCACGAGCGCGTGAGGACCCTCGACTTCGTGGGTGACGGCCTTGCCTATGTCGTGCAAAAGCGCGGCGCGGCGAGCGGTCTTCGCACTCGCTCCGAGCTCTTCGGCCATCATCGCGGCCAGCTGGGATACCTCGATCGAATGGGCCAGGACGTTCTGGCCGTAGCTCGTACGGAACTTCAGTCGCCCGAGCACCTTGACCAGCTCGGGATGGAGGCTTTGCACGCCCGCCTCGAACACGGCCTGCTCGCCGAGCTCGACGATGTGGTTCTCGAGCTCGGACTTCGCCTGGTAGTACATCTCCTCGATCCGAGCCGGATGGATGCGACCGTCCTGCAGGAGCTTCTCGAGCGTCAGCCTGGCGATCTCGCGGCGCACGCCGTCGAAGCCCGAGAGAACGACCGCGCCCGGCGTGTCGTCGATGATGAAGTCGACCCCAGTGAGATTCTCGAGTGCGCGGATGTTCCGGCCCTCGCGACCGATGATCCGCCCCTTCATGTCGTCGGCCGAGAGCTGCACGACCGACACGGTCGTCTCGGCGGCGTGGCCGGCGGCGAGTCGCTGCATGCACACCGAGAGGATGTTCCGCACGCGGCGCTCGGCCTCGCGCTTGGTTTCCTCCTCGATCTGGCGAATCCGGCGCGCGGCGTCGTGCTTGGCTTGCTCTTCCACCTCCTTGAGCAGCAGCTGCTTGGCCCGGCCCGCGGACAGACCTGAAACCTGCTCCAGCGAGCGCTCGAGCTCCTGGCGGGTCTGCAAGAGCTCCGCACGCTCCTTCTCGAGCTCAGTCTCCTTGGTGGCCAGCGCCTCCTCGCGGCGGGCGACGGCGGCGGTCCGCTCAAGCGCCTGGGCGTCCTGACGTGCCGGATCGGGAGACACCACCTCGACGACCGGTGCGCTCGAGCTCAGGTTGCCGGCGGGCGCCGTCCGGGCGCCGTGCATCCTGCCGTAGATGATGGCGGCGAGCACGATTCCCACCGCGATCAGCGCTGCGGCACCGATGATTTCCATGATCGATCCTCTCCAAGAGGGTCCGGCGCGGAGCCGGGTCCAGTTCAAAGCTTTGGTTTTTGGAGCGATCGAGCGGCCCGCGTGAGGCTGCAGGAACGGATGCCGGGAAGGCGATTGGTTGCTGCCGTCAGTCGGCGGCTACCTGGCGGGTTCTAAGTCTTCTCTGAAAGGACCAGGAGGCCCGATGGTGATTGCCGTCAACACTTAAGTCCGGAATCCAAGATATGCGTAGTTTGCTGGTGTTCTTAGTGGCCCGCGGGCCATTCGTTCGCTGACAGGATCGTAGTACCGGCGGCCTGTGGGCGCAACGAATGGCAGCCCGCGCCCGAGGCACCCGTGGCAGTCGCTCCCGCGGCCGACAATGGGTTGTTTCACGGTCGGGTTTCTGCGGAAGCGCAGGAAGCATCGACCGGCTGCCCGGCGGAGCCGCCTACAGCGGTTCTTCGCCCCTGGCGTGAGCCGCGATCGCGTCCAGCGCGAGGTCGACGTCGTAGCCCTTGCGAACGAGCACGCCGATCGCCCGGTCCCGCTCGCGGCGATCCTGGGCCGGCGCCGGGAAACGGCGGCGCAACAACTCGAGCGCACGCTCCATCTCTCCCCCACCGTCCGCCCCATCCGCCGCCAGGAGCCCATCCTCGATCACGTCGAGATCGATGCCGCGGGCGAGCAGAACCTGCCGGATTCGGTCGTTGCCCCATCCCTCGAGCTCTCGCTTGTCCTGGATGAGCAGGCGGGTGAAGCAAGCGTCGTCGAGCTGCCCATCCTCGACCAGGGCGGCGATCGCCTGTTCGACGTCGCGATGATCGAAGCCCGCGCCGTGCAGGTGCTCGCGCATCTCCGCCCGCGTGCGCTCGCGCCGGTTCAGGTAGCGATATGCCGTGGCGATCGCCTTCGGAAGCCGCTCCGCGGTCTCCCCGCGCTCACGCTCCGCCGCGTCCACGAACTCACGCTCCGGGGCCTCCGCGCGCTCACGCTCTGCGGCGTGCACGGACTCACGCTCTTCGCGATCGGCCTTGGGCATCGGCTCGCTCGCTCAGGCGGCGCGTCCCTGGGCCGCCGCAGCGCCGTTGCCCACCGCCTGGAGAGCCGGCTCATCACGTGGCTCGACTATCTTGACCGAGTCGCGGCTGATGCCCAGAGCGGCATAGATCTTGACTTCGATCTCCTTGGCCACGTCCTGGTGCTCGTCCAGGAACGCCTTGGCGTTGCCACGACCCTGCCCCAGCCGCTCCTCACCGTAAGAGAAGAACGAGCCCGACTTGTTGATGATGTTGTGCTCGATCGCGTAGTCGAGCAGGCAGCCCGAGGTCGAGATGCCCTTGCCGAACTCGATGTCGAACTCGGCCTGCTTGAACGGCGCCGCGACTTTGTTCTTGACCACCTTCACCCGCACGCGGTTGCCGACCGCCTCGGTGCCGTCCTTGATCGTCTCGATGCGGCGGATGTCCAGGCGCTGGGAGGAATAGAACTTCAGCGCGCGACCGCCCGGCTGCGTCTCAGGCGAGCCGAACATCACGCCCACCTTCTCCCGGATCTGGTTGGTGAACACGCACAGGGTCTGGGTGCGGTTCAGGCCGCCGGTGATCTTCCGCATCGCCTGGGACATCATGCGCGCCTGCACGCCGACGGTCTGGTCGCCCATCTGGCCCTCGAGCTCGGCGCGCGGAGTGAGCGCCGCGACCGAGTCGATCGCGATCACATCGACCGCTCCCGAACGGATCAGCATGTCGACGATCTCGAGCGCCTGCTCGCCGTAGTCGGGCTGGGACACCAGCAGCTCATCGATGTTGACGCCGATCTCCTGGGCGTAGAGCGGGTCCATGGCGTGCTCGGCGTCGACGAACGCGCACACCCCGCCCAGCTTCTGGGCCTCGGCCAGGATGTGGTAGACGAGCGTCGTCTTACCGGATGACTCCGGGCCGAAGATCTCCACGATCCGCCCGCGCGGAACACCACCGATCCCGAGCGCCAGATCGAGCGGCAGGGCGCCGGTCGGAATTGCATCCACGGCCACGCGCGCCCCCGGGTCGCCCATGCGCATGACGGTGCCCTTGCCGAACTGCCGCTCGATCTGCGTCAGCGCGCCCTGTAGCGCGGCCTGTCGCTTGGCGTCCGACTTCGCGTCGGATGTGGCCCCTGACTTGAGGCCTGCCTTGTCGTTCTCGCTCATGTTCGGTTCGGCTCCTTGTCTTACGCGCTTTGAATCCATCAAGGTAGGCGGCGTGGCGGACGGAACCAGCACGCTAGGGCCGCGACTTGCAACGGAACAAGACACGTTCGTCACCGAACGCCTTCGAGGCTGTTCCAATTGTGTGAGAAAGAGCGGTCAGCCTCGGCCGAGGACGTCGCGCAGCGCGGGCTCGAGGTCGGAGTACCGGAAGGGGTAGCCGAGCTGCTGGAGCCGGGCGGGCAGCACGCGCTGCCCCGTGGTCACGATCTCCGCCATGTCACCGTAGAGCAGCTTCAACGTGAATGCCGGCACCGGTAGCACCGCCGGCCGCTTGAGGACGCGGCCCAGCGTGTGCGAGAGCTCGGCGTTGGTGACCGGATTCGGCGCGGTCAGGTTCACGGGTCCCGACGCCCCTGGATTGTCGAGACAGAACAGCATCGCGCCGACAACGTCATCTCGATGAATCCACGGGACGTACTGGCGGCCGCCGGCGACCGGCCCACCGATGCCCAAGCGGAAGAAAGGCAGCATCTTCGCCAGCGCGCCGCCCTCAGCTGACAGAACCACCCCCGTGCGGGTGACCGCGACCCGCAGCTCGGTGGCGGCCCGGAGCGCTTCATGCTCCCAGGCAGCCACAACATCGGCCAGGAAGTCGTGTCCGGCTGCCCCGTCCTCGGTCAACTGTTGATCGTTGCGCGGGCCGTAGAAGCCGGTGGCGGATTGTGAAACGAGCAGGGCGGGGCGTCGCGCAGGCGCCAGCGCGAGCAGTCCGTCCACCAGGTTGCGGGTGCCGGCCACGCGTGAGCTCCGGATCGCCGCCTTGGACTGCTCCGTCCAGCGCTGGGCCACCGGCTCGCCGAGCAGGTTCACGACGGCGTCGGCCCCGGCCAGGGCGGTCTCGGGTGGCGGCTCATCGATGGGCCTCGGCCAGGCGTGCAGCTCGGCCCCGAGTGCGATCGACTCGCGGGCGCGCTGCTCGTTGCGGGAGAGGGCCACGACCTCGTCGCCGCGGTCCAAGAGGACGTCGATGAGGGCTCGGCCGATCAGACCGGTGGCGCCAGTGACCACGATTCTCATCCAGAGAAGCTTGACGCACTCGTGGGCCGGGCGTAGCGCCTTCAGATTCCGGCTAACTTCTCACTCGTCGCGTGCCGCGGAACGGGTGGGACGTTGACCGTGGTATAGCCGGGTGAATCGGCATTCACCCGCGGGCGGCCGGCGAGTGCGCAGCTAACCGGGATCGGGCGACCTTGCCCCGCGCCCTAGGACCAGATGCGAGCGGACCTTGCCCCGGCACGCCCTCGGCCCAGATGCGAGCGAACCCTGCCCCGGCGCCCTAGGACCAGATGCGGTCGAACGCGGCCTGGTCGAACGGGATCAGCCAGCATTCGGCGATCCGCCCGTCAACCACCCGGAAGACGCCGACCGTCTCCCACTCGAGCTCATGACCGTCCCGCACCGCGCGCCCGCCGGCGAGCTGGACGACGCGCCCGCCGATCAGCGCCGCCCCGTGCACCTCGACGCGGAACGAGTTGTCCATCATCCGCCGGCGACGATCCATGTAGGCGAGCACGCCGTCGACTCCGCGGTGCTCGCCGGCGATCGCGCTGAAGCCGGGCACGTGCCACACGACGTCCTCACTGAGCAGCGCGCCCACCTCCTCGAGCCCCCCGCCGGCATACATCCGCTGCTGCTCGGCGTAGAAGCGGCGCACGACCGAGAGCGGATCCGCGGCACCCCGCGCCGATCCCAGCTCGACCACGGTAAGCGGCTCGTAGCGCGCACCGGAGGGGCTGAGCCGCGACCGGTACAGCGTCACTCGCGAGCACGGAACCGCAACAGCGGGCAAGGCGGGCAAAGACAGCGCGCGAAACCGACCCCCGCCGGACACCCGCGCCACCGTGACGTGGGCGAGGAACGGCCGCGATTCGGGCGCATACCAGCCGCCCGCGACCAGCGCGGCTGACAGCCCAGCCTGCACCCGCGCCAGCCCTCCGCCGGCGTCCGGCAAAGCGACCGCGAGCACCCGCGGACGGCGGCGGGGCAGCCAGAGCGGCTCGCCGAACGCCGTCTCGACCGCAGGCTCGCCGGCAACCACGCCGCAAGCCGCTCCGATCTGCTCGATCTCATCCGCCGGCCGGGACCCGAGGAAGCAGAGCGTCACATGGAGATCCTCGGGCCGGACCAGCCGCAGTCCCGGCACGCCGGTCAGCGAGGACGTCCGCCACTCCACCAGGACACGACGAGCCGCATCGGGCAGCTCGAGCGCGATGAACAGACGGGCGCGCTCGCCCTCCGCGCTCACGCCGGCTCGGCACGAGCGCCGGCGCCGGCGCCGGCCTCGGCCTCCGACGCTCCAAGCTCCTCGCCGGACAGGACCTGCAACAGGAGATGCATCGCCACCGTCGTCGAGCGCTCGCGGATATCCGAGCGGTTGCCGGGCAGGCGCAGGCGTCGCGTCAGCCGCGCCGCGTCTCCCAAACTCACCGAGAAGCACACGGTGCCGACGGGCTTCTCCTCGGTGCCGCCGCCGGGGCCGGCGATTCCCGTGATCCCGATGCCGACATCCGCGCTGAACCGCGATGCGGCGCCGGACGCCAAAGCCTCGGCCACCTCGGTCGACACCGCTCCGAACCGCTCGATCAAGCCCGGATCGACGCCCGCAATCGAAACCTTGGCCTGGTTGGAGTACACGACCGCGCCGCCCAAGAAATAATCCGATGAGCCCGCAAGCTCGGTCAACCGCGCCGACATCAAGCCGCCGGTGCACGACTCGGCGACGGCCACCGTCCGCCCAGCGCCCAACAGAAGACCAGCGACCTGCTCGTCGACGGTCGTGCCGTCGGGCGAGAACAACTGGTCACCGTGGCGCTCGCCCAGGAAGTCGACAAAGGCCCGGTAGGCATCCTCGAAGCGCGCCTCGTAACGGGTGGCGACCTCGATCTCGCCCCGCCGCAGGCACGTGGTTATCTCGAGTGGCTCGAGCGCAAGGCCCGTGTCCGACGCGGCGCGCAACGTGTTGGCGATCTCCGACTCGGGGATCCCGTACAGCCGCGCGACGCCGCGGCGATAGCTCACCGCGCCGACGATCGCGTCCCGGAAGGCCTGAGTAACACGGGCCTTCTCCCACATCTCGTGGAGTTCGCGCGGCGGGCCGGGGAGCACGACAACGGTCGGCCCCGAACCCGAAGCCGGCGGGACCACGAGCCCGGGAGCGGTGCCCACCGGATCCAACACGGTTGAGCCCGCCGGCACCACGGCCTGCTTTCGATTGGCGAGGCGGACCGCATCGGGGTCCAGCCCCCGCCAGCGGCTCATCAACGGCCGCAGGATCTCGGCGATCTTCTCCTCGAGCTCGTCGTCGAGCACCATCTCACGACCACAGAACTCCCCCACGATCTCGGCGGTGAGGTCGTCCGCGGTCGGCCCAAGTCCTCCGCTGGTGACGATCAGAGCCATTCCCGAACCAGCCATGAAGTGCAGCGCCGCCATCAGGTCATCGGGCCGATCGCCGACGATCTGGATCATCGCCGTATCCACTCCAAGATCGAGCAGGCGCTCGGACAGCCACGGCCCGTTACGGTCGGTGATGATCCCGGTCAGCACCTCGGTGCCGGTCACCAGGATGCTGGCCCTGACCGGGGCACGGGCCCCCGAATGAGCGCCCGCGTCGCTCATGTACAGGTGGGCAGCTGTCCGTCCGGCAGCAGCGTCGTCTTCCCGGGCGTGATCTCGTACCCGATCGGTGACCCGGAGGCGAGCGTGACCGGCTTGCCGTTGACCTGCATCTGCACGCCACCGTTACCCAGGGTGATCAACAGCTTGTGCGCGGTCTCGACCGGCACCGACTCCCCGGGAGAAAAGGTGACGCCGGCGATTAGCACCTTGCCGCTCCCGTCGGTCACGCAGACGTACACGGGGCTGGTCGGCACGAGCTTCAGCGTCACCGTGGCCGGTTTGTGCGGGGCGTGGTGGACGCGATGAACCGGCGGCGGAACGGCGGCGCGCGTCGTACCGGTCGTCGTCGACCGAGACTGCGCGCCCGCGGCCGCCGTCGGAGTGCTGGGAGTCGTAGTCGTGTTCTTCGACGACAGGCTGCCGACCACGAACAGCGCGGCGACGACGGCGGCGAGCACGATCACGACGGCGCCGAGCGGCCCGAGACGAGGCCGGCGCCGGCGGCGGCGTTCGCGCTCACGCACGCGAGAGCCGATCGGGCGCAGCTCCTGGTCGCTCGGACGCTCGTAGCGGCGCTTGAACTCGTCGACCAGCTGGCGGCTGTCGAGGCCGAGAAACTCGCCGTAGGTACGCAGGAAGCTCTTGACATACACCGGGCCGGGTAGGAGGTCCCACTCCTCGTTCTCGATCGCCCGGAGGTACTTGGCGCGGATTTTCGTGCGCGCCTCGACCTCGCTGATGTCTATCCGGGCACGGATCCGCGCCTCGCGCAATGTGGTGCCGATGTCCGCCATCCGCCTCCGAAGGCTAGCGTCGGATGCCTGATCGACCAGGGCTTTTGACCGTCCCCCCCGCTGGTCGCGCAAAGATCCCCTCAGGACCCGTCGTCGGCGTCGTCGGCGTCGTCGGGGATGAGGATTTTTCGGCGGTTGTCGCCTTCGTGCACCGGCGGCGGGACGCTGGGCCCGTCCGCCTCGGCCAGATGGGACAGGATGCGGGGCACATCGGCCTCGGTGATCAGCACCTGACGCGGCTTGGAGCCCTCGAAGCCCGAGATGATCCCGCGCCGCTCGAGCATGTCGATCACGCGTCCCGCGCGCGTGTAGCCCAGTCGCAGCCGGCGTTGCAACATCGAGGTCGACGCCGTCCCCATCTGCGCCACGAGCGCGATTGCCTCGTCGAGCAGCGGGTCCTCGTCGGGGTTGAACTCTGGCGAGTCCTCCGAACCAGAGTCCCCGTCGTCGGACGCGACCTCCTCGAGTAGCTCCTCGTGAAACTCCGGCTCTCCCTGGCGGCGCCACATTTCGGTCAGCTCGGCGATCTGCTCCTCGTCGATGTAGGCACCCTGGATCCGCTGGAGCTTGCTTGAGCCGACGGGCGAGAACAGCATGTCCCCCTGTCCCAGCAGCGATTCCGCGCCGTTGTGGTCGAGGATGACGCGCGAGTCCGTCTGCGAGGAGACGGCGAACGCGATCCGCGAGGGCACGTTGGCCTTGATCATCCCGGTGATCACGTCCACGCGCGGGGACTGCGTCGCCAGAACCAAATGGATGCCGACCGCCCGCGCCTTCTGGGCCAGGCGGATGATTGAGTCCTCCACGTCGGCCGGGGCGACCATCATCAGGTCGGCCAGCTCGTCGATCACGCACAGGATGTAGGGCAGCGGCGGCTCGCCGCGTTTCTCCCGCGCACGGTTGAGCTCGGGCAGGTTCCGCGTCCGCGCGAGCGACATCGTGCCGTAACGCTGCTCCATCTCCTTGACGAGATTCTGCAAAGCGTTCGCCGCCATCCGGGGGCTGGTGATGACCGGCGTCAGGAGGTGCGGAATCCCCTCGTAGTGGTTGAGCTCGACCTGCTTGGGGTCGACCAGGACAACCCGGGCCTCGTGGGGCGTCGCGCGCAATAACACGCTACAGAGCATCGCGTTGACGCACGCCGACTTCCCCGATCCGGTCGTGCCGGCGACCAGCAGGTGGGGCATCTTGGCCAGATCGGCGCCGATCGCATGGCCCGCGATGTCCTTGCCGAGCCACACCGTAAGCGGCGACCAGTCCGCCGGAGGCTCCTGGAAGACGTCGCCCAGGTGGACAATCCGGCGGCGGGCGTTCGGGACCTCCACCCCCACCGCCTGCTTGCCGGGGATCGGAGCCAGGATCCGGATTTCAACGGCCGCGAGGGCGTAGGCGAGGTCGTCCTTCAGCTGCGCCACCTTCGCCACCTTGGTGCCGGGCGCCAGCCGCAGCTCGTAACGGGTGATGTGCGGACCGGTGACCCGGCCGATCACCTTGGCCTCGATCCCGAAGTGCCCGAGCGTCTCGACCAGCGTCGCCGCGACCTGCTCCTGCCCGGCGGTGTCGGGCCTGGCCGCCTCGCCGGTCGAGCGGGTCAGAAACCGTGCGCGCGGGACGCGCCACACGAAGCTTGGATCGTCGGTGATGCTCGCGCGGTAGCGCCCCTGCGGAGTCAGATCGTCCGGATCGGGCTCCCGGGACGGCGACGCCCCCGCGGCCTCGGACGACGGGTCGTCCTGGTCCTCGTCCTCGTGCGGATCGACGGAGTCGACCTCGTCGGTGATCGGCGGCGCTTCGACGTGGGTGCTGCGAACGATCAGCTCCGAGGTGTCGGGTTCGGGCGGGAGCAGCGGCTCGACCGGCGCCGGCGCATACGGCTGGCCCGCCCCGGCCTGCGCGGCAGCCGTGGCCGGCCGGCGCGGGCGACTGGCCGCCACGGTCTCGGTCGAGCGCCGGATCACGCGGGTGGTTCCGGCCACGCCCGCCCCGGTGGCCCGGATGAACCCGGCGAGCGTCGCGCCGGTGACCAGGATCAGCCCCGCCGCGAACAGGAACACCGCGAGGATGTCCGCCCCGAGCGTCGAGATCAGGTGCGAGGTCACCCACAGCTCCGACTGCCCGAGCACGCCGCCCCGGTTCTCGAACGCCGCCGATCGCCAGAACTCCCCACCGTGCAGCTGCCCAGGACCGACGCCCAGCGTGCCGGCGGCCAGCGCGAGCGTTACCGACGACGTCAGGCACACCACTCCGGTCCGCAGCGGACGCCCCGGGGGTCGCAGCTCGCGCGCGAGCACCAGCCCACCGCCCACGACGAGCGCGGCGGGCACGACGTACCCGAGCGCGCCGAACAGGAACCGCAGACCCGTGACGACGCCGTTGCCCAGGGTCCCGCCGTCCCAGTGAGCGTAGGCCACCCCGCCAAGCAGGATCCCGACGGCGATCAGGCCGAGCGCGAGGATGTCGACGTGATGGGGCTCGAGATCGAGTCGTGGCACCCGCAACGACGGCCGGGCAGACAGGAACGAGCGCGTCGCGCGCTTGGGCGGCGGCTTCTTTCGCTTGCGAGCGGCCATCTCGGAGGGATTGGCTTCGACGTCGGAGGTCGCCTTCCTGCGCGCTATTTACCGCCACCTCACAAATGCCGCCGTACCATCTGACTCGAGCGGATGGCCGATTACGAGCGAACACCCCGGGTTCTGGTGGTTGAGGACGACGACGCGATCGCCCAGGTCCTCCAGCGCTCCCTGCGCATGGAGGGCTACGAGGTGCGGATCGCCGGCGATGGCGTGGCCGCGCTCGACGAGGCCCACGCCTTCCTCCCCGACCTCGTGATACTCGATCTGGGCCTGCCTCGTCTGGACGGCGTAGACGTGGCGAAGACCCTGCGCCAGACCGGGGACGACGTGCCGATCCTCGTGCTCACCGCGCGCGATGGGGTCGAGTCGCGGGTGGAGGGGCTGGACGCCGGCGCCGACGATTATCTGGTCAAGCCGTTCGAACGCCAGGAACTGCTCGCGCGTCTGCGGGCGCTCCTGCGCCGGCGCCCGCCGCGCGGCCAGGCCACGCTGAACATCGGCGACCTCAAGCTCAACCCCGACACGCACGAGGTGACACGCGCCGGACGCACGGTCGATCTCACTCAACGCGAGTTCGAGCTGCTCGAGTACCTCATGCGCAACGAACGGATCGTGATCTCCCGCCAGCGCCTGCTCGACGAGGTTTGGGGCTACGACCCTTTCTCGATGACCAATACGATCGAGGTGTTCGTGTCGAACCTTCGAAGGAAGCTCGAGGCCGGTGGCGAGCCCCGGCTTCTGCACACGATCCGTGGTGCGGGCTACGTTCTCCGCGTATAGGCGGATCCCGCTGCGCTGGCGGCTGGCCGGCGGCTCGGCCGCGCTGACGTGCGTGATCCTGGCGACGTTCGCCGCGATCGTCGGGGTGCTCACCGACCGCGATCTGCACGGCCAGTTCAACAACGAGGTCCGCAGCAACTCCGACCAGCTGGCAAGCGATCTGCACCTCAAGTGGGTGGACGGTGGCTTCTATCTCAACTGCAAGAAGCAGGACGTCTCGCTCAAGGACTACACGAGCGCCGAGCACGCACAGATCCGGATCTACAACGATGCGGGCGGGCTGCTCTGCACGCAGAAGGACGTGAAGGTCAAGGGCGTGAAGTTCCTCCCCGAGACGCCCTACTTCGCGCCCCCGGTCAGGGGAGGGACGTACACCGAGAATGGCTACCAGGTCGTCTCGCGCCAGCTGAACGTTCAAGACAGTCCGGTGTGGCTTCTGTACGCCCGCCCGCTCTCGGACGTCGATCAACCGCTCGCGCGGGTGCACGGGATCCTGGTGCTCGGCGTGCTCGGAGGTACCGTCCTGGCTCTGCTGGGCGGACTGGCCACAGCGGCGCGTGCCATGCGTCCGATCAAGCAGCTGACCGCGGCGGCGCGGGAGATCGAGCGGACTCGTGATCCCACCCTGCGCGTCCCCCAACCCGAAGCCGAGGACGAGGTCGCCGAGCTGGCGCGCACCGTGGAGGGGATGCTCGGGTCGCTGGATGCTGCGCGCAGCGAGACGCACGCCGCGCTCGAGAGCCAGCGGGAGTTCGTCGCCGACGCCTCTCACGAGCTGCGCACGCCGCTCACGAGCCTGCTGGCCAACCTCGAGCTGCTGGGCGAGGAGCTCGACGGCGAGCAGGCCGACACCGCGCAGGCCGCACTGCGCTCGGCGCGGCGCATGCGGCGGCTCGTCGGGGATCTGCTGCTGCTGGCGCGGGCCGACGCCCGCCGGGGGCAGGCGCGTGGGCCGACCGACCTGGCGGGCGTGCTGCTCGAGGCGGCATCCGAGCTCGGGCCGATGGCCGAGGACCACGAGCTGTCGATCGATGCCCAGTCCGCGGTCGTGCCGGGGGTGCGCGACGACCTGCATCGGCTCACGCTCAACCTGATCGAGAACGCCGTGCGCCACACGCCACCGGGCACGCACATTCGCGCCTGCACCGGCGTCGAGAACGGCACGGGGATCCTGAGCGTGCAGGACGACGGGCCGGGCATCCCGCCCGAGCTCGGGCGGCGCGTGTTCGAGCGGTTCGTCCGCGGCGCGCGCACGGGCACGCGCGGATCCGGCCTCGGCCTCGCGATCGTGCGCGCCGTGGCGGAGTCCCACGGCGGGACGGTCACGCTCGAGGAGCCCGAGGTCGGAACCGGCACGCGGTTCGTCGTCACGATCCCACGCGACACGTCGGCCGATCCCGCCGAACCGCTGGACGCCCAGCCGGTAACCGCGGCCCCCACCCCGCGCCGGCGCCGTAACCGTTAGTTCTGGGCCGCCTTCGGCGGCGTCCGTGGGGCCACGAACCCCGTCCGGACGGGGTGGATAGGCCCCATGGATGCCGAGCGCAGCGAGGCCCCCAAACCGTCCCATTCCCGCGATCCACGCTGCTATTATTGCTTAACAGCAAGCAAGTATCGTCGATAAAGAGACTACATGTCGCCCACCGCCACCCACCTCGACCTCGAGACCGCCGCCCGCCTGCGGGCGGTGATCGGCCGCCTGTCGCGCCTCCTGCGCCCCACGCCCGCCGCGGTCGCGGCCGGGATGACGCCGACCCGGATCTCGGTCCTGCTCACGGTCGTGCGCGAGGGATCGGTCCGGCTGTCGGACCTCGCCGACCACGAGGCCGTCAACCCCACGCAGCTCTCCCGGACCATTGCCCAGCTTGTCGAGAGCGGCTTCGTCGAGCGCTCGGCCGATCGCGAGGACCGTCGCGCTGCCTGGGTGAAGCCGACTGCGGCCGGTAAGCGGCTCGCCGAGCGCATCCGCCGCGAGCGCACCGACGCGCTCAACCTTGCCCTCCTGGCGCTGACCGTCGACGAGCGCGACCGAATCGTGGCCGCGCTGGGCGGGCTCGAGGAGCTCGCCGAGCACCTGAAGGGTGAGCGTTCTTGACGCGCGTCGTACGCGCCGGCCGGGTGACCTTCGCCGCCCTGTCGGTTCCGAACTACCGCCGCTATTTCTTTGGTCAGGCGACGTCGCTGATCGGCACCTGGATGCAGATGACGGCCCAGTCGTGGCTGGTCTTCAGCATCACCCACTCGAGCACATGGCTCGGGGTGATCGTCGCGCTTCAGACGCTGCCCGTGCTCGTCCTCGGTCCGTACGGCGGCGTGATCGCCGATCGCGTCGACAAGCGGCGGGTGATGATCGCGCTCCAGACCGCGATGGGCGTGCAGGCGCTGATCCTCGGGCTGCTCACCGTGACGGGCAACGTCCACATTTGGGAGATCGGCCTGCTCGCCGCCCTGCTCGGGTTCAACAACGCATTCGAGAACCCGGCCCGCCAGTCGTTCATGCTCGAGATGGTCGGCCCCGAGCACCTGCGCAACGCGGTCAGCCTGAACTCGGTCCTGGCCAACACGGCGCGCGTGATCGGACCCGCCGTGGCCGGGATCCTGATCTCCACGGTCGGCGAGGGCGTCTGCTTCCTGGTGAACTCGGCCAGCTTCATCGCGGTGGTGTTCTCGCTCCTTACGATGGACCAGGCGGCCATCAACGCGATCGAGCCGACGCCGCGCGCTCGAGGCCAGCTGCGCGAGGGCCTGCGCTACGTGCGCCGGACCCCGGAGCTCGCCGTCCCGCTGTTGATGATGGCGGCGGTCGGCTGCCTGGCCTACGAGTTCCAGGTATCGCTACCGGTGATGGCCAGCCGCGGCCTGCACGTGGGCGCCACCGGCTACGGCTTCATGACCGCCTCGATGGGCGTCGGCGCCGTGCTCGGCGGGCTGCTCGTGGCCGCACGGGGCAAGATCGGGCTGCGGCCGCTGGTCCTGTCCGCTAGCGGGTTCGGGCTCGCGCTTGCGCTGGCCGCGATCGCGCCCAGCCTCCCGCTCGAGATGCTCGCGCTCGCCTTCGTCGGCTGGGGCAGCATCTCATTCATGTCGATGGGCAACTCGACGCTCCAGCTCACGGCCGAGCCCGGGATGCGCGGGCGCGTGATGTCGCTGTGGTTTGTCGCCTTCCAGGGGTCGACGCCGATCGGCGGCCCGACCGTCGGCTGGTTGATGGGGGTGGCCGGCGCCCGCTCGGGCCTGGGGCTCGCCGCGGTCACCTGCTTCGTGGTCGCACTCGGTGGCCTGGCCGCGCTCCACGCGGTCCCGGGACGGGTCCGGGCGCGGATGGCCCGGGCCGAGATCAGCACGACCTGAGTCAGACCTCGACGACGACCGGCAGGACCATCGGCCGGCGCCGCAGCCGGTCGTACACGAACGCCGCGAGGTCGTCGTGCAGCTCCTGCTGGAGCATGTCGATCTCGCGCACCCCGTCGTGGGCCGAGTTGGCCAGCGAGCGCTCCACCTCGGCGCGGATGTCCTCGACCAGGCTGTCGGCCTGCTCGATGAAGGGGACGCCGCGGAAGATCACCTCGGGCGGAACCACCGACTCGCCGCTCTGCTCGGACACGGTCGCCACGACGATGAAGATCCCGTCGCCCGAGAGCATGCGGCGGTCGCGCAGGGCCACGTCGGCGGGATCGCCGATGTCAACGCCATCTACGAAGATCATTCCGGACTGCACGGGCTCGCCGTAGCGAGCGCCGTCGGCGTCGATCTCGAGCGGCAGCCCGTTCTCTCCCCGGAACACGTCGTCGGGATCGATCCCGACCGCGTCGGCCAGCTCGGCGTGCAGGCGAATTCGTTTGTAATCGCCGTGCACGGGCATCACGTAGCGCGGCTTGACCAGGTTCAGCATCAGCTTGAGTTCCTCGGCGTACCCGTGGCCGGAGGCGTGGACGGGTGCCTCGCGCGTGGTGATCACCTCGCAGCCGATGTGGAACAGCCGGTCGACCGTCTCGTTCACCGCGCGCTCGTTGCCGGGGATGGGGGTGGCCGAGAACACCACCGTGTCGCCCCGGTGGAGCTTGATCATGCGGTGATCGTTGTGGGCCATCCGCCGCAGTGCCGACAGCGGCTCGCCCTGTGACCCGGTCGAGATCACGACGATCTTCTCGTCGGGCCAGTCCTCGACCTCCTGGGGCGGGATCAGCGTCCCCTCGGGAAACTCGATGTGGCCTAGGGAGCGCCCGATGTTCACGTTCTTGCGCATCGAGCGGCCGACCAGTGAGACCTTGCGCCCGAGATGGGCGGCCGCGTCGATCACCTGTTGCACGCGGTGGATGTTCGAGGCGAAGCTGGTCACAATGATCCGCCCCTCGGCGTGCGTGAACACCTCCTGCAGGTGCGGACCGACGTCGCGCTCGGAGGGCGAGAAGCCGGCGCGATCGGCGTTGGTCGAGTCGCCGCACAGCAGCAGCACGCCCTCGCGGCCAAGCTCGGCCAGCCGTGAAACGTCGGCCGGGTCACCATCAACCGGCGTCTGATCGAACTTGTAGTCGCCCGTGAGCAGCACCGTGCCGAGCTCGGTCCTCAGCGCCACCGCGCACGAGTCGGGGATCGAATGGGTCATGTGCACGAGCTCGAGCCGGAACGGCCCCAGCTCAAGCTGCTCGCCGGGCCGGAGGTCCTCGAGCTCCACATCGCGCAGCTTGTGCTCGTCGAGCTTGGAGCGGGCCATCGCCATCGTGAGCCGGCCTCCGTACACGGTCGGCGTGTGGTCGAGCTCGCGCAGGACCCAAGGCAGCGCGCCGAGATGGTCCTCGTGGCCGTGCGTGATCACGATCCCCTCGATGTCACGCGCCCGGTCGCGCAGGTAACTGAAGTCGGGCAGGACGAGGTCGATCCCCAGCATGTCCGTGGTCGGAAACCGCAGCCCCGTGTCGACGACGACGATCCGGCCGTCGTACTCGACCACGGTCATGTTCTTGCCGATCTCGCCGAGGCCGCCCAGCGGCAGGACCCGGATGACGTTGCTCACGTGCGAGAGGCTTGCAGCAGTCCGTGGCGCTCGAGCATCGAGCGAACCGAGTCGAGCTCCGGTTCGTCGAGCTCCACGTAGGGCAACCGAGTCGTGGCGCTCGGCAGCAGCCCGAGCAGGTTCAGCGCCGCCTTGGTCGAGCAGGCCAGCGGCGCCACCGTCATGTCGCGGTAGACGTCCGCCAGGCTGTTATCGATCTCGCGCCGGTGGCCGGGCTCGTCGATCATCTGGTGCATCTCTTCGCCGAACAGATGGCTGGCGACGCAAATACCGCCGGCCTCGCCCATGTCGAGCACATCGGCCAGTAGGTCGTCGTTGCCGGCGTAGATGCGCAGCCCGTCGACCTTGGCCAGGTTGGCCGCGTTGGCCTGCTTGACCGCGACGATGTTCTCGAGCTGGGCCAGCTCGGCGAGCAGGTCGTTGGGCATGTCCGACCCCGTGCGCTGAGGGATGTTGTAGAGCACGATCGGCAGGTCGGTGGCGCGGCAGACCTCCTCGTAATGGCGGACGATCCCCCGCCGGCTGGGGCGGTTGTAGTAGGGATTGACCGCCAGCAGCGCGTCGGGGCCGATTTCGGTGGCCCGTTCGGTCAGCTTGATCGCGTGGCGCGTGTCGTTGGACCCGACGCCGGCGATGATCGTGTGTCGCGTTCCTCGGAATTCATCGACGGCGAGGCGGATGAAACCCAGATGCTCCTCGTCGTCGAGTGTCGAGGCCTCGCCGGTCGTGCCGCAGATGACCAGGCCGTCTGAGCCATGCTCGACCAGGTGGTGCATGAGTTCGACCGCGGCCTCCTCGTCGATCCGGCCGTCAGGATCGAACGGGGTGACCATCGCCGTGAGGATGGAGCCGAATTCCGAGCGCATCGGACGATTATCGCAGGGCAGGCGGCGCGCCTGGGCCCTGCTTGCCGGGCGCCGTGCGGCGCTCAGTCTTTCTTGGAGCCCCAGGCCAGCACCGACAGCGGACCCATCGCGCGGTCCGGGTGCGCCGGCGGTGGGACCACCTCGTGTTCGGGCCGCTCGGGGGGCGACACGACGTGGGTCACGGGCGCGTCGGTCAGCTTGGCGATTCGCTCGGGCAGGCCGGCGTGCAGCCACTTCGAGAAGGCCATCGGGAGGGTTGAGACGATGATCTCGTCGTAGCGCTTCGGGTCCCAGGCGTCGGTGACGGCCAGGATCGGGTCGGCGTTGCCCACGCGTCCCTCCGCCTCGAGCCCGGCGGCTCGCAGGTGCTCGAGCGCCTCCTCGAGCTTCTGCACCGCCGCCGCCCGCCCTCCACCGAACGGCGTGGCCGGGATGATCAGGGTAAAGCTCACCGGCTCGTGCGCGGCCCGCTGTTCAAGGGCCTCGATCAGACGTTCGGAGGTCGCGGTCACGTTTGCTACTACGAGAAAGCTCCGCTTCCAGGTCACGTCTAGACCTCCTAAGATCGCCGATGTCCGTTAGCGCTCACACCTGACGATAGCGCTCGTCACGGTTCACGCAAGCGGCCAACTGCACAAACTTTGTGACATTTGCTTCGGCCATCTGGAGGGGGCGGCTCCTAGCTGGCGGCCGCCACCTCGGGAGTGTTGTGCTCCCCCTTGCCGCGAACGAGCGGCCCGCTGTAGGCGCCGGGCTTGGGCCGCGACTTCCCACCCGGGAAGGCCAGGCGCACGATGGTGCGCTGCACCATTCCGAGCTGCTGATGGAACGGGCCCGAGTTGTAGGGCAGTCCGTATCGCTGGCAGATCTCCCGCACCTTCGGCGCGATCTCGCCGTACCGCGTGCTCGGCATGTCGGGGTAGAGATGGTGCTCGACCTGGTAGCCGAGGTTGCCCGAGATCACATGGAACACGGGACCACCGTCGATGTTCGCCGCGCCCGTCAGCTGGCGCACGTACCACGCGCCGCGGCTCTCATCGTCGGTCTCCTCCTGGGTGAAGGTGTAGGTCTGATCTGGGAAGTGGCCGCAGAAGATGATCGCGTAGGACCAGACGTTGCGGATCAGGTTGGCCGCAACGTCGGCGGTCAGCGTGCGGATGAACGGCTCGCGGAACGACCGGCGCTCGATCAGCTGCTTGAGGACGTTCCTGCCTGACCTGGCGCGCGAGCGGCGTACCTTCTTCAGCCCGTTTCTGACCGCGCCGCCGCGGTCGCGCCGACGTTCGCTCTCCTCGCGGGCGCTGAAGTAAGCGATCTCCACGAGCGTCATGACCAGACCGCTGATCAGGGGCCATGCGATGTAGTCCTTCTGGATCTGGGTCCGGGCCTTACCCACGATCCCCTTGAGCTCCTTGCGGACCTGCTCTTTGCTCTTCTCGCCCTTGCGGATCGCTTCGAAGTCGAGATCGTGGACGGCCACGCCCCACTCGAACAACATCGCCAGGACGATGTTGTAGATCGGCTGGAGCAGATAGAACGGGTACCACTTCTGCTCGGGATCGATCCGCATGATCTCGTACCCCAGGTCGCGGTCCTTGCCGAGGATGTTGGTGAATGTGTGGTGCACGTAGTTGTGGGAGTGGCGCCAGGCCTCGGCGGTGGAGGCCGTGTCCCAGTCCCAGGCGCGAGAGTTGATGACCGGGTCGTTCATCCAGTCCCACTGGCCGTGCAGCACGTTGTGGCCGATCTCCATGTTCTCGAGGATCTTTGCCAGCCCGAGCGTGGAGGCGCCGAGAACCCACGGAATGCGCCAGCGAGAAGCGAACAGCTCGACGCGCCCGAGCAGCGCCAGCCGGCGCTGGAGCCCGATCATCGACCGGATGTACCGCGCGTCACGGTCGCCCAGGCTGTCCTTGACCTGCTCGTGCAGCTCATCAAATTCGCGCCCGATGGCCTCGATCTGCTCGGGCGTCAGCCAGTGCAGCGGGTTATCGGATTCGTCGATGGTCACGCGGCCGTTCGTCTGCTGGCCGTTGTGGCTCGCGGTCGCCATGTGGTCTCTCCCTCGTCGTTTCGCTTACAAGTCGATCTCTATCGGTCCCTCGGGCGCGCTGATGCAGGTGCGGATGACCTCGCCCTCCTGCCCGTACACCTTGCCGTTGCGCAGGTCCCGGACCTTGCCGCTACGCAGCTCGCCGACGCAGGTGTGGCAGATGCCCTCGCGGCACCCAAACGGCAGGTCGAGGCCGGCCTCTTCGCCGGCGACGAGGATCGGCTTGCTCCCGTCCGAGTCGGCCTGGCAGTCGGACATGCAGAACTTGATCGTGCCGCCCTCGCCCTCGCCGCTCTGGCCGAGCCCGAGCTTGGGCTGGAAGCGCTCCATGTGCAGCCGATCGCAGCCGGTGTCGCCTTCGAAGTGCTCGGTGAACGCGTCGAGCATGTCGCCCGGGCCTGAGACGTAGACCTCGCGCTCGCGCCAGTCGGGGCACAGGCGCTCGAGATCCTGCGGACCGATGCGCCCGTTCTCGCCGGTCACCTGCTCATGCAGGTGAAAGCCCTGACGCCGCCCGGCCAGCTCGCGCAGGTCGTCCCCGAAGATCACCTCGTCGCTGCGCCGCGCCGAGTGCAGCAGCACCGCGTCGCTCAGCTGGTCGTAGTGGTCGAGGTGGCGCAGCATGCTCATGATCGGCGTGACGCCACTGCCAGCGCTGATGAACAGGAGCTTCTGAGGCGGCGGGTCGGAGAGGACGAAGTCGCCCTCGATCTTGGAGAGCGAGACGATCGTGCCGGGCTTAGCTCGGTCCACCAGGTAAGGGGACACCTTGCCCTCGTCGACGCGCTTGGGCGTGATGCTGATCAGGCCGTCCTCGCGGTACGGATCGGAGGTGAGCGAGTAGGCGCGCCAGTGGCGCACCCCATCGATGTCGACCCCGATGCGGACATATTGCCCGGGCCTATGGCCCGGCCAGCGGTAGCCCGGCTTGATCAGGATCGTCGCCGCGCGGGCCGTCTCGTGCTTGACCTCCTGGACACGGCCGCGGAGCTCGCGCGTCGACCACAGCGGGTTGACGAGCTCGAGGTAGTCATCGGGCAGCAGCGGCGAGCTGAGCGACTCGAGCGCCTTGAGGACGCGCCGCTGGACCGGATGGACGTTTGGGGGGGCACCTTTCTCGGGCATATCTACTCACGGGTAATATCCAGTCCGCGAGATTCCTAACGGTTCGTTGCCAAAAAATTCGCTGACGCGCAGGGCCGACGGTGCCGCGGCCCGTCGCAGAAGAGCCGGAACGCGGGGGATGCCGCGCGCGCGGCGGGAGCAGCTGATCCTCGATGTGGCGGGCGGCGTGTTCGCCCGCGAAGGCTTCCACCGCGCGTCGATGGACGAGATCGCGGAGCTGGCCGATGTCTCCAAGCCGATGGTCTATTCGTACTTCGACTCTAAGGAGGGGCTGTATCTCGCCTACGTCGAGCGGGCAGGCGGCGAGCTGGTCGAGCGTCTGGTGAATGCCATTCCGCGCGACCGGAAGCCAACTTCCGTGCTGCACGCGAGGATCGGCGAGTTCTTGTTGTTCGTCGAGGAGCACGCCGACGGCTGGCGCGTGCTGTTCGGGGAGGTCGGTTCGACGCGGCTGTTCGCGGACCGGGTGGCACAGATCCGCGGGCGAATCGCGGATCAGATTCGGCGCATGGTGCAGGAGGGGGTCGCCACCTGCCCCGGCTACTCGGCGCCGGCGGCGGATGCGATCGCTCATGCGCTCGTGGGAGCGGGCGAGTCGCTGGCGAACTGGTGGCTTGACCATCCCGAAGTGCCGCGCGAGGAGGTCGCCGAGTGGTACTTCGGCGTCGTCCAGGCCGTAGTTGGAGCCGCGGCACCGGCTTCTTGAACCCTTAGGGCTCTCAGAGCAGGTGTTCGAGCCCGACGACTGGTGACTCGGTCAGGCTGCCGACCCGCCGGATCGCGAGCAGCACGCCGGGCATGAACGACTCGCGGTCGATCGAGTCGTGCCGGATGGTCAGCGTCTGGCCGACGTCGCCGAAGATGACCTCCTGATGGGCGACGAGCCCGGGCAGGCGAACGGAGTGGATCGACGGCGTTTCGTGTCGCTCGGATGCCTCCGCGATCAGGGCGGCCGTGCGGGCGGCGGTGCCGCTCGGGGCGTCGAGTTTGCGGTCGTGGTGCAGCTCGATCACCTCGGCCTTGGCCATGTGGCGCGCCGCCTGGACGGCGAACTGCATCATCAGCACGGCGCCGATCGCGAAGTTGGGGGCGATGAACACGTTGGCGCCGCTTGCGCTCTCGAGCTCGGCGGGGTCGAATCCCGTCGTCCCGATCACGACGTGCACGCCGGCGGCGACCGCCTCGCGGGCGTTGGCCACCGCGCTGGCCGGGACCGTGAAGTCGACGAGCACGTCGGCGCTGCCGAGCACGTCCGCCACGGGCGTGCTCAGCGCCGGGTCCGCCCGGCCGGTGAGCTCCAGGTCCTCGGCGCTCTCGACGGCCCGGCAGACGGTCTGTCCCATCCGCCCGGCCGCGCCCGCCACCGCGACCCGGATGACCTCCATCTACGTGCTCTCCACGAGCGCGGGCCCGACCGCGGCCAGCGCCTCCTCGAAGCGGGCTTCGTCGGGACCGATGCCGGCGGCCGACAGGCGATCGGGCGACCACAGCTCGTCGACCAGCCCGGCTAGGTCGTCGAGGCTCACGGCGTCGATCCGCGCCACCGTCTCGTCGAGCGAGAGCAGCGGCAGCTCGGCCAGGATCTCCGAGCCAAGGCGGTTCATCCGCGCGGCGGTCGACTCGAGCGCCAGCACCACGCGTCCCTTCAGATTCTCCTTGGCCCGCTCGAGCTCCTCGGGCGTGGCCGGCTCCTCGCGCAGGCGACCCAGCTCCGTTCCGATCACCGACAGCCCTTCCTTGACGTTGTCGGGCCGGGTCCCCAGGTACAGGCCGACCTGCCCGGTGTCCTTGTACGCGCTCGTGAACGAGTACACGGCATAGGCCAGGCCGCGACGCTCGCGGACCTCCTGGAACAGCCGCGAGGAGGAGGTGCCGCCGAACACGTTGTCGAGCACGCGCAGCGCGAACCGGCGCTCGTCGTCGCGGGCCAGGCCGGGGCCGCCCAGACACACGTGGTACTGCTCGGTGTCCTTACGCTCGAAGCGGCGGCGGGCGCCGCCGAGCGCGGGCGACGGGGTCGCCTCCGGGGCGGGCCGCTGGGCACGCGCCGCGATCGCGGCGGCGGCCAGGTCCACGAACGCATCGTGGTCGACCGCACCGGCGGCCGCGATCACGATGTTCCCGGGCTGGTAGCGCTCGGCGTGGAAGCGAGCGATCTGATCGGGCGGAGTCCCGGCGATCACCGACGCGCGCCCGATGATCGCTCGGCCCAAGGGGTGATCGCCGAACACCGCCTCGCCCAGGACGTCGAACACCTTCTCCTGGGGATCGTCCTCGTACATGGCGATCTCTTCCAGGATCACCGCTCGCTCGGAGTCGATGTCGTTCAGCGCCGGCCGGAAAACCATGTCGGCCATCACGTCGAACGCCTCCGGCACGTGCTCGTCGATCACGCGCGCGTACACGGAGGTCGTCTCCTTGCCGGTACCAGCGTTCAGCTCGGCGCCCATGCCGTCGAAGATCTGGTCTATCTCGAGCGAGCCGTACTTCTCCGAGCCCTTGAACAGGAGATGCTCGAGCAGGTGGGAGAGGCCTGCCTCGTCGTCGGACTCGGCCCGGGAGCCGGTGCCGATCCAGAACCCAAGCGACACGGATCGGACCGAGGGCATTGCCTCGGTCGCGACCCGGACGCCGGAGTCGAGCGTGGTCAGCCTGTGCTTCTGGAGCACGTGACCGGGGCGCCTAAGAGCGCTCGGGGTCGCGATCGCGAACCCGGCCCCGATCGCCGTCGCGAGCACGGTCCCGGTCCCGTCCACCGCGGCCGCCACGGTCGCGGTCGCGTCCGTCCCGGCCGTCACGACCGCCGCTGCGCTCGCGGCGCGGGGGACCGCTGTCGCCAGTGCCCACGGAGGCCAGCTCCTCGACCGACTTGCCCGCGATCTCGGGATCGTCGGCTAGCCGCAGACCGATACGACCGCGCTCGCGGTCGACCTCGACCACGCGGACGGCCACCTCGTCGCCCTTGTTGAGAACCTCCTCGACCGACGCGATTCGCCGGCCCGGAGCGACGTTTGAGATGTGCAGCAGGCCGTCGGTGCCCTTGGCCAGCTCGACAAAGGCGCCGAACGCAGTGGTCTTGACCACCTTGCCGGTGAACTCGTCACCGACCTCGACCTCCTTGGTCATCGAGCGGATCCGGTCGACGAGCGCGTCGCCCCGCTCGCGATCGGCGGCGTACACGAGCACCATGCCCTCGTCGTTGACATCGATCTGGGACTCGTACTCCTCCTGGAGGGCGCGGATCGTCTCGCCACCCTTGCCGATGAGCAGACCGATCTTTTCCGGGTCGATCTGGACCGAGGCGATGCCCGGCGCGTACTTGGAGAGCTCGGACCGGGGAGCGTCGATCACCTTGGACATCTCGCCCAGGATGAACGTCCGGGCCGACTTCGCCTGGGTCAGCGCGTCGCGCATGATCTCGAACGTCACGCCGGTGATCTTGATGTCCATCTGGAGCGCGGTGATCCCGTTCTCCGTTCCGGCCACCTTGAAGTCCATGTCGCCCAGGTGGTCCTCGACGCCGGCGATGTCGGTGAGGATGATGTAGTCGTCACCCTCCTTGATCAGGCCCATCGCGATCCCAGCCACCGGCCTCGGGAGCGGCACGCCGGCGTCCATGAGGCTCAGGGACGAGCCGCACACCGACGCCATCGATGACGAGCCGTTCGACTCGAGGATGTCCGAGACGACGCGGATCGTGTAGGGGAACTCCTCCTGGCTCGGGATCATCGGGACCAGTGCGCGCTCGGCGAGCGCGCCGTGGCCGATGTCACGACGCTTGGGGCCGCGCATCGGGCCGGCCTCGCCGACCGAGAACCCGGGGAAGTTGTAGTGGTGGAAGTAGCGCTTGGCCGTCTCCAGCCCGAGTGTGTCCAGACGCATCTCCTCGCGCGTGGTACCCAGGGCAACCACCGATAGTGCCTGCGTCTGGCCGCGGGTGAACAGCGCGGAGCCGTGAGCCCGGGGCGAGACGCCGACTTCGATCGAGATCGGCCTGATCTGGTCCGAGGTGCGCCCGTCGGGGCGCTTCTTCTGAATCGCGATCCGCTCGCGGATCAGCGTCTTCTCGAGCTTGTCGAACGCGCGCTGGGCGTTGGAGCGGTACTCGGGGTAGGTCGCCGCCTCGGGATCGCCGGCGTACTGCTCGACGACCTGCTCCTCAACCGCCTTGCACGCCTCCTGGCGCTCGAGCTTCTCCTCGACCTGGGTCGCGGCTTCGAGTGCGGCGCCGTGCGAGGCCTTGATCTGCTCGTAGAGCTCAGCGTTGACCTCGGGGATGTCGACGACCGTCTTCTCCTTGCCGGCCTTCTCGGCGAGCTCGCGCTGGAGCGCGCACAGCTTCTTGATCTCGCCGTGGGCGATGTCGAGCGCGTCGAGGATCTCCGCCTCGGGGATCTCGTTGGCGCCGGCCTCGACCATCAGGATGGCCTCGTCGGTGCCCGCCACGATCAGGTCCAGATCGGTGTTGTCGACCAGGTCCTCCTCGCTGGGGTTCACGACGAAGTTGCCGTCGATCTTTCCGATCCGCACCGCGCCGACTGGGGTCGGGAACGGAATGTTGGAGACCATCAGCGCGGCCGACGCGCCGTTCATGGCGAGGATGTCGTAAGGGTTGACGTGGTCGACGCTGATCGGCAGCGCGACCAGTTGCGTTTCGTACCTCCAACCCTTGGGGAACAGCGGACGGATCGGACGGTCGATCAGGCGCGCGGTCAGCGTCGCCTTCTCGCCGGCGCGTCCCTCGCGCTTGAAGAAGCTGCCCGGGATCTTGCCCGCGGCGTACATCCGCTCCTCGACGTCGACGGTCAACGGCAGAAAGTCGACATCACGAAGATTGCCCGCCGTAGCGGTACACAGCACTACGGTGTCGCCCGCACGGACGACTACGGCGCCGGAGGCCTGCTTGGCCAGCTTGCCGGTCTCGAACGAGATCTCTTTTCCCTCGATCTCGACGGACACGCGCGTAACGGCGTCACTCATATTCAATTCCCTTCCTACCCCGCCCTTCGGTCGGCGGAGTCCTTCTCGTTCTCATCATTAGTTCCGAACGTCGCTGATGGTAGCGACGAGCTGGCGATCGGGCGGCGGCGAGGCCCCCGTTCGTGCACGTTCCGGGGCGTTCACCGAACAATAACCGGACCGGCCGGTCCGGTTGTGCTAAGCTAAGCGGACCGCGCAGTCCAGTTTAGCATCAGCCGACCCGCCCGGAGCCCGAAATGACCGAGAGCAGCACCGTGACCGCAGCCACCGCGCAGTCCCAGCCGGACCGCACCGGCAACCGCTGGTTGATTCTCCTGATCGCCTGCCTGGCCCAATTCATGGTGGTGCTCGACGCCACCGTGGTCAACGTCGCGCTCCCGTCGATCCAGCGCGGGCTGCACTTCTCGCCCGCGAACCTCCAGTGGGTCGTCAACGCCTACACCCTGATCTTTGGCGGCTTCCTCCTGCTGGGTGGGCGGGCCGGCGATCTGCTGGGGCGCAAGCGGCTGTTCATCGTGGGCGTCGCGCTGTTCTCGGGCGCCTCGCTACTGAACGGGCTCGCCCAGTCCTCGACCATGCTGATCCTCGGCCGCGGCTTGCAGGGGCTCGGCGGCGCACTGCTCTCCCCCGCCGCCCTCTCGATCATCACCACGACGTTCACCGAGCAGGACGAGCGCACGCGGGCGCTCGGCGTGTGGAGCGCGATCGCCGCCGGCGGCGGCGCGGTCGGGCTCATCCTGGGCGGCGCGCTGACCCAGCTGGCCTCGTGGGAGTGGATCTTCTTCATCAACGTCCCGGTCGGCGTCCTGACCCTGCTCGCCACGCTGCGCTTCGTTCCGGAGTCGCGCGCGGACGTCAAGCACCGGGCCTTCGACCTGGCCGGGGCGGTCACCGTCACCGGCGGACTGGTGGTGCTCGTGTACGCAATCGTGAAGGCCCAGAGCTACGGATGGGGATCGGCCCGCACGCTGGGATTGATCGCGGTCGCGCTGGCGCTGCTGGCCGTGTTCGTGGTCATCGAGCGCCGCAGCGTGGCCCCCCTGGTCCGGCTGGGCATCTTCCGGATCAGGACGCTGACCGCGGCCAACATCGTGTTGCTGCTGGTCGCCTCGGGCCTGTTCGGGATGTTCTTCTTCGCCTCGCTGTACGTGCAGGAGATCCTTGGCTACAGCCCCCTGCACGCCGGGCTCGCCTTCCTCCCGGTGACCGGCGGAATCGCCGCGGGAGCCGGGCTCGCCCAGCAGCTGATTCGCCGCGCCGGCGTGCGCAACGTCGCAGTACTGGGAATCACGCTGGCGACGGTGGGGATGGCGCTCCTCTCCCGCGTCCCCGTGCACGGTACGTACGCCGGCGACCTGCTCCCGGGCCTGTTGCCGATGAGCATCGGGATGGGGCTGGCCTTCGTGCCGATCACCCTGCTGGCCACTGGCGGGGTGACCGGCAACGACGCCGGTCTGGCCTCCGGACTGTTCAACACGTCCCAGCAGGTCGGCGGCTCGCTCGGCCTGGCCATTCTCTCGACGCTCGCGGCGAGCAAGACCACGAGCGTCCTGAACGGCCTGCACGGCTCCGCGACGGCGGCGGCGAGCATGGCCGCACGCGTATCGGGCTACCACGTCGCATTCGTCGCCGCCGCCGTGATGCTCGGTGCGGCCGCCCTGATCCTCCCGCTGATGCTGCGCCGACGTGACCTGGAGGGACTCAATCTGGATGAGTTGTCGCCATCCGCGGTCGCGGCGTAGGAGAATCCGACCGAAGTGACCCCCACCGACCGCACGTTGAGATCAGACGCCGAGCGCAACCGCCGGCGCCTGCTCAACGCCGCGCAGGCGCTGTTCCGAGAGCGCGGGCTCGACGTCGGTGTGGCCGAGATCGCCCAGCGCGCCGGCGTGGGCCGGGGCACGCTGTTTCGCAACTTCCCGACCAAGCAGGACCTGATCGCAGCGATCGTGATCGATCGGATGCACGAGGCGACGGCGCACGCGCAGACGCTGCTCGATGCGCCCGATCCCGGCGACGCACTGTTCGGCTTCCTCGAGGAGATCGTCGGGCCTGCGCAGCTGGATTCCCGCGCGCTGTTCGACGCGATGGGGGACACGTTCCTCGCCAACCAGGGGATCCGCGCCGCCCACGCCGAGATCGTGGCCGCGATCGAGCAGCTCCTCACCCGCGCCAAGGAGGCCGGCGCCGTACGCACCGACGTCGGCGCGATGGACGTGCTGATGCTCGTGAAGGGTGCTTGCGAGGCCTCGGCCGCGTTCGCCAGCTCAGAGCCGGGCATCGTCACGCGGCAGCTCGACCTGGTGCGTGCCGCGGTCAGCGCGAGCGCGGCGGATCGCCCGCTGCGCGGCCGCCCGCCCACGCTGGCCGACATCGAGCGAGCATTCCCGCAGCCCGACGTGGCCGCTGCCGACGCCGGATGAGCCGCCGGTGAACACGAGACGAGCCGCCGCGGTCATCCGCGACGGCTCGCCGGAATTCAGTACGTCAGGTGTCCGGGGCTATGCGCCGACGTCGACGGCGCGCCGACCCGGGCCGCGGTAGCCCGACACCTCGCGCGGGACGCGACGACGCTCGCGTGCCTGAGCCCTTTGCGCACGGGCCGCGGCGCGGTTTGTGAGATATGTGGCAAGCGGCCGGTCGGCCACTATGCCCCAGGCGCAAAGCCCGACGATCCCAACCATAACGCCCGTGATGAACACGATATTCAGGATGATCATGATGGCCGGCATTGCGCCACCTCGCTTTCTGTGCTCGGATTCTGGGAGCACCTACAGCCTTCCCATTCCGCGCAAGTCGAGCGTCGGATCTATGTAAGAGCTATGTAGGAGCCGGCTTCGCGCCGGCGGGCGCGCCCTAGCTGATCCGCTGGCTGCCGCCGCTCGCACCCGCTCCCCCGCCCGCACCGGGCGCGGGAGCGGCCGCGCCGGCGGTGGCCGTGTCCCCCGCCGGCCGCAGCCCAGGATCGGGCGCCTTGCGCAGGAACGCGGCGTACCAGACGGTGAGCGCGATCAGCACTCCAAGCGGCAGCAGGATCGTCAGCAGCGACCCAGCCAGGAAGCTCGCGATGGGGATCGAAATCACGGCTGTCGTCCTTTGGTTGGGATTTTCTCCGCGGTGCCTCAGGTCGTAAGCGCGGTGCGCTGGGGGCTCGGGGCATGGTCGGCTTGCAGCCAACGATAGAAGCCGATCAGGAACGTGATGGTGTACGAAATCGATCCCAGCACCCACATCACTCCGGCCCCAAGTTGCTGGTCGGCCAGGGCGCTGATCCCTCCGGGCCGTGACGTCAGGTGCGCGTAGAAGCTGTACACCGGATGCGGCGCGAGCACGAGTACGATCGCGAGTAGCCAGCCGACGACCATCGCACTCGACGTGTAGGCAATCCGCATCGGCCAGGACAGCCTCCCTCGCAGCGGTCCGGTGTCGATCACCCAGGCCCAGAACAGCAGCCCGGTGAAGAAGAACATCGCGTGCTCGAGGGCGTGCACGGTGCCCGACGTGAGCGTTGCGTCGTACGCGGCCGGGATGTGCCAGGCGAGCAGCGTCGCGTTGAACAGGATCCAGGCCGGCCACGGGCGCGCCAGCCACCGTAGCGGCGCGGTCCAGGGTGAGCGAGCCACCGTGCGCGCCACCGCCGTCCGCGGCGCGAGTGGCAGTGCGCGCCACATCCGCGGCCACGGCCGTCCGAGCAGGATCAGCGGTGGCGCGACGGTCAACAGCAGAATGTGCTGGATCATGTGCACCCACAGCAGTTCGTCCGCGTAGATGTCGATCGGCGAGTTCAGCGCGATCACGATCGACAGCAGACCTCCGAAGAACGAGGCCGCCTGCAGCGACGTGGGACGCCACCTGCCCCGGCTCCCGAGTAGGTACAGCACCGACGCCCCGACGACGTACACGATCGACGGGTCCAGCGACCAGCGGGTGAGGTTCATGGTCCGATGAGGTACAGGATGATGTAGGCGAGGACGCCGAACGCGACGAAGTAGGCCCAGTAGAAGGACGAGGACTCGACCCCCGCCCTGACCAGCGCCTCCTCACCGGCGGCCACCTCGATGTGGCGGAAGCCTTCTCGGCGGATTCGCCACAGATTGGCCACTTGGACCTCCACCCAGTAGACGCCCATCAGCGCGACGATCGCGTACACCGACGTCCATCCGAAGAACACGGATGCGTAGCCGCCGCTGGCGGCGCCGAAGTCCAGGGTGGTGTACTCGAAGAACTGGAGGGCGACCGCCAGCAGGGTGAACACGACCACGATCGCGCCCGCCACCGCCTCATCGACCTCGGGTCGCTTGGCCGCGAGCCGGTAGATCACCCCGCCGACCAGGTACAACGCCACGATAGCCACGCCCAGCCCCTTGGAGGGATGCACGGGGCCGATCGTCCATGCGTGGTTGGTGTTCAGCGCTCGCAGGTAGAAGTAGGCGAACACGAACGACACGAACAAGAACGTGATCGCTCCACACAGCAGTCGCCCGCCGACCCAGATCACGCGCGGCTGCCACTCCGGGGGCTCGGACTCGATCAGGCTGCTCTGGGGTGCCGAGGCTTCCATCTACGCAGCCGCTCCGCCGGCCGGAGCAGTCGCCGGCGCTCCCGCCGGCACCTGCTCGACTCCGTAGGGGTACGGATCCGGGTCGAAGACGGGGAACCGGTCGAAGTCGTGTACGGGCACGGGCGTGGGGAGTTGCCACTCAATCGACTTGGAGTGCCACGGGTTGACTGGCGCCGGCTCACGCTTGAACCCGAGTGACCACACGACGTTGAACAGGAACACGAGCATCGAGGCGCCGAGGACGTAGGCCGACACCGACACCCAGTCGTTGAGCCCCTGGAGGTTCGTCGCGTAGGTCACCACGCGCCGCGGCATACCCAGGAGCCCGAGCGCAAACAGCGGCGCGAACGTCGAGTTGAACGAGATGAACATGACCCAGAAGTGAATCTTCCCCAGCCGCTCGTTGAGGTTGAAGCCGTACATCTTCGGGACCCAGTAGTAGATCGCGGCGAAGAAAGCGAATACGAGTCCGCCCATGATCGTGTAGTGGAAATGCGCCATCACGAAGAAGCTTCCATGGGTGGTGACGTCACTGGGGACGTCCGACAGGAACACGCCCGAGATCCCACCCCACAGGAAGTTGAATACCCAGGCCAGGCAGAACAACATCGGCACGGTGAACCGTATTCGCCCGCGCCACAACGTTCCCATCACACACAGGAACACGAACCCGGTCGGAACCGAGATCAGCTCGGTGGAGAGCATGTAGAACGGGCGCAGGTCGGCGTTCATGCCGGACACGAACAGGTGGTGCTGCCAGACGAAGAAGCTCAGAAACGCGACTCCGAGCATCCCCGCGATTCCCAGGCGGTAGCCCCAGAGCGGCTTACGGGCGAACACGACGATCAACTCCATCACGACCCCGAACCCGGGCAGGGCGAGGATGTACACCTCGGGGTGGCCGAAGAACCAGAACAGGTTCTCGAACAGGTAGGAGCTGCCACCCTGACCGGGGACGTAGAACGCAGTCTGAACCGTCCGGTCCATCGTCGCCATCAGCAGCGCCGCGATCAGCATCGGCGCCGCCAGCAGCATCAGTGTCGCGGTCGCGAACGACCCCCAGGCGAAGATCGGCAGCCGCGACCACGTCATGCCCGGCGCGCGCATGGTGACGATCGTCGCGATGATGTTGAAGCCGAATAGCGTCATCGCGATTCCGACACAGGCGAAGAATCCGATGTATGCGTCGTAGCCGGCCGTGCCCTGGTCGCCCAGCGGCTGATATCCCGTCCAGCCGGTCTGGAAGCCGCCGAAGAAGATCGTCGTGAGAAGGATCACCGAGCCGGCCATCAGCAGCCAGAACGTGAACGACTCGATGCGCGGGAACGCCATCCGCCGGGAGCCGATCATGATCGGTAGCAGCCAATTGGCGAATGGCCCCAGGATCCCCGAGGTCATGACCCCCATCATCATGGCCCCGTGCAGGCCGACCAGCGTCAGATACTGGTTGGCGCCGAACACGTGCACGTTGGGCTGGAGCAGCTCGGTCCGGATCAGCATCGCGTTCAACCCGGCGACGAAGAAGAACAGCCCAATGCCGATCATGTACTGCTTGCCGACGACCTTGTGGTCGGTGCTGAGGCTGAAGTAGCGGAACAGCCCCTGCTCCTCAGATTCCTTCTCCGCCAGGCTGGGGGCAGCCCCCAGCATCCGCTGTACCGGGTAGTTGGCGAACCCGAGGCCCACCAGGAACCCGACCACGCCGAGGAAGTACCCGAGCATGATCCCGATGTCGTTCTGGCCCGACTCCGTCGCGTAGTAGGCGACGCCGACGCCGTGGATGTGAGGGCCGATGGCGGAGTAGCCGATGAACCAGCCGCCGATCCCGAGGATGATTCCCGTCAGCATGTTGAAGCCGAGCAGCTGGCGCCAGCCGGTCCGCGGGGCTCCGGGCGTCACCGCGATCGTGCTCATCCGCCTCTCCTCAGGGGTTGTGGGAAGTAGGTCTTGCTGTACGGCCCCAGATTGCCCGTGGCCGGTGCGTACTGCACCCGCTGCTGCGTGATCCAGCTGGCGAACTGTGCCCTGGACACGACCGTGCCGCTGTTGAACATGTAGCCGTGCCAGACGCCGCACAGCTCCGCGCACCGCACCTCAAAGTTCAGGGGACCCTTGGTGGTGACATACGCGACGTTGTTAACGCCGGGGTTCGCGTCGGCCTTCACGCCCAGCTGGTAGGCCCAGAAGGAGTGGATGACATCGAGCGAGGTGACGTTGAACTGGATCAACGTGTGCTCGGGCAGATCCAGCGTACGAGTCTCGACCCCGCCGTAGGTGGGGAACCGGTAGGTGAACTGCCACTGCTGGGCGATCACCTGGACCGGGAGCACCCGCGTCCCCGCGGGCGGCTTGGGCACGGAGATCGGGTTCGGTCCCTGGCCGCCGCCCGATCCGTCGGCCAGAAGCCGCACGGTCCCGTATCCGGCCAGAAACAGCACCATTGTCGTCGTCACCGCGAGCCACCAAAACTGGATGCTCGCGTTGCCGCGGATCGGTGGGCCGTCGACGATGACCTCCGGGGTCCGCTCGCGGAACGCCCACATCGCGTAGAGCATGTACACGAGCACACCCAGCGCCACGGGCGTCGCCAGCGCCAGCAGCACCGTGTTGTCGGTTACCTGGCCGGCAGCCTCGACGGTTCCCGTCCCGGGGGGAAGGCCGGGACCAACCACGAACACGATGATCGGCGTCACGATCACGGACGCCAGCAGCCAGAGCAGCGCGATGTTCCGGAAGTGGGGCTTGTCGTCCATGCTCGAGCGCCCCGCAGCTAGCTCATACGACCTTGAGGAAGCCGCCCATGTACCCGACCGTCTGCATCGGGCCGCCGTTGCCCTGGATGAACCCGGCGGCGCACGGCACGAAGCACTGCCAGCGGTACAGCCCCTTCGCCGGCGTGCGGAACGTGAACGAAACCGTCACATGCGCGTCGCTCAGGGGGCAGGGCGCGTTGGCGCACAGGTTCTTCGCATTGGCGTTCGCGCCCGGGAGGGGGACCGACAGACCGATCTGAGGAATCGCAAACGTATGGGCCGGCGCCGCAGGGTTCACCACGGCGGCCGGCTTGCCGTTGTAAAGCACCGATCCGTCCGTCCCGGCGGTCTGCGAGAAATACGGGTTGCGCAGTCCGGTCGCGGTGTCGTACTGGTAGATCGTGAAATGCACGAGCGTGTTCGCGGGCACCTGGAACGTCGTGTCGTGACGCCAATCGGTCGAGCTTGAGTTCACCACGTAGTACGAGACCCAATCGGGGTGAGGGTCGGTGAGCTCGGCGGCGGGCACGGTCGCGAGGTAAAGCTGGGTGCCGGTCGCCGTGCTCGTCGCGGCCACCGAGCCGGGCACGTTGATCAGGTAGAGGCCGATGTAGATGCCGATTCCCGCGCAGACCGCCACGAGGATCACGGCCGTGACGAGGGCCCGTGCGGCCCGCCCGCTCATCTCATCTCTCCCTTGTCGGCGTAGACGGTCACGACAAAAGCCACCGATAGCTCGACGGCAAACGTTTGCGGGCTAGGGAGCGACAGCTTGTCTCCTCGTCTCGGCGGGCGTTATACCGCCGCGACGGTAGATGTGTCAAGGGGACCGTGTCCCCATTCGGACATCGGCGTGGAGCCATCAGAAGTTGCCCGTCATCGCTTGCACGATCGTCGTGGTGTCGTCCACGTCCTCGCCGGACGCCAGCAGGCATTCATTGGTGATCAGGTTGATGATGTCCGTCGAGGTGATGTGCCCGGCTACCGGACCGTGCTCGTGTGCGTATCGCTGTGCGAAAGCGGTCTGCTGGTTCCAGGTGGCGTTGCCCCAGTCCGAGCACGTGGTGGCATCGGTCACCGCGCCGGCTTTGGGACCGAGCACGGCGAACAGGAGCATCGCCAGCAGCAACGCGCAGCTCGCCGCCACGGCGAGCGCGAGCAGCTTGTGCGTCGCGACCACGCCCCTGAGCGTCAGCTTCTGGTCGGTACCGCCGGGCCGGTATGCGGAGCTGCCACTGGTTACCAAGAACCCCACGTTCTTTTCGGTCCTGCCCGTCGCGAGCCCGCACTTATATTCCCTTGCCCCCGACCCGTCAAGACGAGGGGGCGCCAGGACCGTGAGCGTTTCCTTATGCCGAGTCTTCGCTAGGGCGCATCCGCGCCGCCGTGCGCGCGGAGCACGCGAGCGTCGATCCGGCCGGCGTAGCGGGAATCACCGACGATCAGCGTCGGGGTGGTGACGATCCCACCTCGGACGCCGGCCTGGAAGTCGCGCTCGACCCGGGCCCGGATCTCGGGGTTGCGCCGATCGGCCTCGAAGCGCTCGAGATCAAGTCCGAGCGCTCCGGCCCGCTCCCACAGGTGGGGGTCCTCGAGTCGCCCCTGATCGGAGAACAGCAGGTCGTGCATCTCCCAGAACCGGTCCTGGCGTGCCGCCGCCTCGGCCGCGCACGCCGCCGCCCAGGCGCGCGGATGGCTCGAGCGCACGGGAAAGTGCCGGAATGCCACGCGCAGGCGCGCCGGGTGGAGCTTCGGGGCGAGCGCGGCGCAGTACGGGCACTCGAAGTCGCTGTAAAGCAGCGCCACCGGCGCGTCGGCCGGCCCTCTGACGTGGTCATCCGGGACCAGGCCCGGCAGCGGAGACGAGGTGAGCTCGCTCACGTACGGCCCTGAGCTGGACGTGCGGAGCTCTAGGTTCTCGCGGCGAGCGCGTCGAGCCCGTCGAAGATCAGGTTCGCGCCGGGCAGTTCGCCCGGTGACGGAGCCTGATAGCTCCACGCCACCACCCCATCTGGTCCGACGATCATCAGCGCGCGTTGCGGGAAGCCGCCTGGGTGATACACGCCGAGGGCACGACAGGCCTCGCCCTTGGGCTCGAAGTCCGACAGCTGCGGGATGCTCACGCCAAGCTTCTCCTTGAACGCCGTCTGCGACCAACCCGAGTCGCAGGAAACGCCGTACATGACGACATCGCGCTTGGCCAGGTAGTCGCTGAGGACCTCCTCGTAGAGTCCGAGCTGGTCGGTGCAAACGGGACTGAACGCGAACGGATAGAAGACGAGAAGCGTCGTGTGGCCCACGAGATCGGCCCGCGTGAAATCGGCGCCGTCCTCCCGCTTCAGCGTGAGCTCGGGGACCGGCGTCCCCGGCTGGAGCGGCCCCTCGCTCACCGGCGCAGGCCGAGCTCGCGCAGGACGGTGCGGTAGCGCTCGAGGTCGCTGTCCCGCAGGTAGTTGAGCAGCCGCCGTCGCCGGCCGACGAGCATCAGCAGGCCGCGGCGCGAGTGGTGATCCTTGCGGTGCTCGCGCAGGTGGACGTTGAGATCGTTGATCCGCTCGGTGAGCAGCGCGATCTGGACCTCGGTCTTGCCCGTGTCCGCGTCTCCGTCGCCGAACCGGGCGACGAGCTCCTGCTTACGTTCCTGGGTGATTGCCATCGGCTCGCTGAGGCTAGCAGGCCGGATGTTTGCGGCCGTTTACGACCGTCCCGCGCACACCTCACGGGTGCGCTCGACGTCGATACGCATCTGCTCGGTCAGCGCCCGGGGCGAATCAAATCGCCGCTCGCCGCGCAGGCGCTCGAGGAAGTCGATCCGCAGGATCTCCCCATACAGGTCCTCGTCGGTGTCGAGCAGATAGGCCTCGACGAGCAGGGCCCGGCCCGTTCCGAAAGTCGGGCGCACTCCGATGCTGACCGCCGCGCACGCCTGCTGCGTGCGCGCGGCGTAGATTCCGTGTCCAGGACAGACGAGCCCCTCGTCCGGGACGATGTTCGCGGTGGGGAAACCCAGGGTGCGGCCGCGGCGATCGCCTGCCACCACCTCGCCCCGGAGCCGAAACGGCGCGCCGAGGAACCGGGCGGCGAGCGCGACCTCGCCCGACAGCACGAGTCCCCGGATGTGGCTGGAGGAGACGATCTCGCCGTCGACCTCGACCAGCGGCACCACGCGCGTCTGGAACCGAGGGTCGGATTCGAGCATGGCCGGGTCGCCCGCCGCGCGGTGCCCGAAGCGAAAGTTCTCGCCGACCGACACCCGCGTGGCCTGGAGGCGATCGACGAGGATGTGATCGACGAACTCCTCGGGGCTCTGATGGGCGAACCCCTCGTCGAACGGGATCACGACCAGCTCCTCGACGCCGAGTCCGGCGATCAGCTCGGCCTTGGCCTCGAGGCTGGTCAGGAGCCTCGGCGCTGCCTCGGGGCGAACCACGCGGAGGGGGTGCGGCTCGAACGTCAGCACCGTGTCGCTGCCGCGGATCACCTCCCGGTGGCCCAGGTGGACCCCGTCGAACTCCCCGACCGCCACCCGCCGCGGCCGCTCCCGGACCTCGGAGAGCATTGTCAGCTGCATCGGGGCGGAAGGCTACGCGACCGTCGGTGCCGCAGCGGTCGCGACCCTCGGTGGCGCTCGCCCGCGACCGTCGGTGGCGCGGCGGTCGCGACCCTCGGTGGCGGTCGCCGGGCGCCTGGGTCATAACTCCGCACTCGACGATCCGTCGTTGCCCAGTTCCGCGCCAGGAGCCGTATATGGCGTTGAATCGGCATTCACCGCCGCGGACGGGCCGAGTGTGGGGTTATGACCCACGAGCTTCAGCCGCGGAGGCCGACGGTCGGGCGCAGAGTGCCGTCGGGCTGGGGCGAGGCGAGTGCGATCAGGCCCTCGGCGTCGGTCAGACGGACGACCTCGGCGCCACCGAGGGCCGCCAGCGCGCCACCGGGGGCACCCACCACGCCACCGTGGGCGGCCCGCCGGGCCTGCTCGGGATCGGCCAGCCGGACCTCCGGGATGAAGCCGATCGCGTCGTTCAGCTCCACGATCCGCTCGGGATCGGCGTCGTCCACGTCGAAGCACCCGATCCGCGTCCGCCGCAACGCCTCGCAGTACGCGTCGCCGAGCGAGGCGATCAGACTGCGCACGTATGTCCCGGACGAGCACTCGATCTCGAATCCACGCCGCTCACCCTCCCGCCAGCGCTCCTGGAAGCGATACACGCGCACCTCGCGCTCGGCCAGCTCGACCGCCTCGCCGGCCCGCGCGAGCGCGTACGCCCGCCGGCCGCCCACCTTCACCGCCGAGAAGGCGGGTGGCCGCTGGCGGATCAACCCGACCGGGAAGGCGAGATCACCACCCGGCACGACGCCGGTGACAACGATCTCCCCCTCGGGGTCGCCAGTGCTGGACACCGCCCCGAAGCGGGCGACCGCCGAGTAGGTCTTGGGCAGGGCCATCACGAAGCGCTGCACGCGGGTGGCTCGACCGACGAGCACGAGCAGCAGCCCGGTGGCGAACGGGTCAAGCGTGCCGGCGTGGCCGACCTTGACCCGCACGCCACGCGTCCGGAGGGCGTGACGTATCTCCGCGACCACGTCATGCGAGGTGATCCCGGCCGGCTTGTCGTAGAGGACGACGCCGTCTATTTCGTCTCGCCCGCCCCGTCGGCGAGCGCTTGGGCCACCTCTCGGCGCAGGAACTCGACGAGCTCGTCCCACTCCATCGAGGTGGAGAAGCCGGCCGCCTGCCGGTGCCCGCCGCCGCCCTGGACCCGCGCGATCGCCGACACGTCGACCCGGTCGTCGCTGGCGCGCAACGACACCTTGCGCGGCGGGGAGGAGCCGTTGTCGCCGATCCGGGCGCGGACGAGCGCTGCCACCGCGGTGCCCTCAACCGAGCGGAGGTGGTCGATCACGCCCTCCGAGTAGCTCTCCTCGGCGTCGGACTCGGCGAAGTCGCGCGCATCGAGCTCGGTGACGGTCAGCCGGCCGCCGTCGTAGCGCTCGACCTTGGACAGCCCCCGCGCGAGCAGCGCGAGCTTCCCGTACGGCACGCCCTCATACACCCGTCGGTAGATCTCGTGCACGTCGACGCCGGCCTCGATCAGGTCGGCGGCCATCAGGTGCGCCCGCGGGCCCGTGTTCTCGTACATGAACCGGCCGGTATCGGTGATCAGCCCGACGTAGAGCGCCTCGGCGATCGTCAACGTCGGCTTCACGCCGAGCCCGGGCATCAGGTCCCACACGATCTCGGCCGTGCACGAGGCCTCCGGGATCACGTAGTTGACGGTGCCGAATCGCGTGTTGTCGTGGTGGTGGTCGATGTCGATGATGTGCGCGCCCGGATGCCGGAACGCCTCGGCCGGGTTGCGCTCGAGGTTGCCGCAGTCCAGAAACACGATCGTCCGCTCGGCCAGGTCTTCAGGCGGTGACTGCACGAGCCGAGACAGCGTGAAGAAGCCGTACTCGTTCGGGAGAGGAAACTCGCCGGCGTCGATGAACATCAGGCTGTCGCGGCCAAGCGCGAGCAGGATCTCCTGCATCGCAATGAGCGACCCGAGCGCGTCGCCGTCCACGTTCTCGTGGGTGACGACGATCAGCTTCTGGGCCGAGTTCAGCTCGGTGAGTACCTGATCACGCGTCGCCGCCGCGCCATTCTCACCCATCCGGACCGCGCCCCTCGTCGATCAGTTGCGAGATCCGCATGCCGCGATCGATCGACTCGTCGTATTCGAAGGTGAGCGTCGGTGTGTGCTTGAGCGGCAACTCGCCGGCCAGACGACCCTGGAGGAAGCCGTGCGCCGAGCGCAGGCCCTCGAGTGTCTCGCTGCGCACGACTTCATCGCCAAGGACACTTACATACACGCGCGCATGGCGCAGATCGGGAGAAGTCTTGACTGCGGTCACGGTCACGAATCCAACGCGTGGATCCAGAAGGTCCTTGGCGATCGCCTCGCTGAGCACTGCGCGCACAGCCTCGTCGACTCGCCTCATCCGGCCGTCGCTCATCCTAGCCGCTCGCTCCTCATCGTGGTCGGTACCTGTTAGCGCTCACTCGCACAAGTCCTCCACGGAAGTGACGATGCGTTGGATCTGAACATGCTCCGGCCACCGCGCGTCGATCCAGCGCTCGAGATTGTCGGCCGCCGCCGAGAGCACCGAAAGCGAGCCTCCGGTCAGCGCCGCGGTCAACCTGGCCCGCTGCCATAGGTCCTGGTGGTCCACCTCGGACACGGCGGCGCCCAGACGCCCGTGGAGCTGAGCCTTGATCGAGGACAGCTCCTTGCGCTTGGTCTTCAGGCTTCCCAAGTCCGGGAAGTGCAAGTCGATCACCAGCACCGCGACGAAACCACTGGCCGACATTCGCGGCCACCCAGTAACTAGTGTCCGAGCCCGCCCACTGCTACACCAGCTCGCGTTCGACCTGGCGCGTGGCGTACGCCTCGAGCATGTCGCCTTCCTTGATGTCGGCGAAGTCTCTGAGCACGACGCCGCAGTCGTATCCGGCGGCGACCTCGCGGACGTCCTCGTTGAAGCGGCGCAGGCTCTGGATCTCGCCGTCGTAGATGACGGTGCCGTCGCGCACGAGCCGAACCTTCGAGCCGCGGGTCACGCGGCCGTCGATCACGTGACAGCCGGCGATCGTGCCCACGCGCGAGGCCCGGAAGATCTGGCGCACCTCGACGGTGCCGAGCGTCTCCTCGACCTCCTCGGGCGCGAGCATGCCCTGCATGGCGTCGCGCAGCTCCTCGATCGCCCGGTAGATAACCGAGTAGTGGCGGATCTCGACGCCCTCGCGCTCGGCCACGGCCCGTGCGTCGCCGACCGGGCGGACGTTGAAGCCCAGCACGATCGCGTCGGAGGCGGAGGCGAGCATCACGTCGGACTCGCTGACGCCACCCACGGCCCCGCGAATCACGTTCACCGAGACCTCGTCCTGCGGCAGCTTGGCGATCTCGTCCTCGATCGCCTCGAGCGAGCCGGCCACGTCGGCCTTGATGACCAGGTTGAGCTCCTGGACGCCCGACTTGAAGATGTCCTCGAGCGAGATCTTCTTGCCGCTGCGGCGGGCCAGCGCCTCGGCCTTCAAGCGGGTCGCCCGCTCGGTGGCCAGTTGCCGCGCCCGGCGCTCGTTCTCGACCGCGCGCACGTGCTCGCCGGCCTCGGGGACGCCATCGAACCCGAGCACCTCAACCGGCTCGCCCGGGAGTGCCTGGCCAATGCGATTGCCCAGGAAGTCGCTCATCGCTCGCACCCGCCCCCAATGCGCGCCGGCCACCAGCGAATCGCCCACCTCGAGCGTGCCGCGGCCGATCAAGATCGTCACGACGGGGCCGCGCCCCGGATCGAGCTTTGACTCGATCACGGACCCGGAGGCGGGCGCGTCCGGGTTGGCCCGCAACTCCTCGACCTCGGCCATCACCAGGAGCGTCTCGAGCAGATCGTCGAGGCCCTCCCTCGTCTTGGCCGACACGTTGACAAATTCCGTCTCGCCGCCCCACTCGACCGGCTGGAGCCCGAGCTGAGCCATCTCGGCGCGCACGCGGTCGGGCTGCGCGCCCTCCTTGTCGATCTTGTTGACCGCCACCATCATCGGCACGCCGGCCTCCTTGGCGTGGTCGACCGCCTCCTGGGTCTGCGGCTTGACGCCGTCATCCGCCGCGACCACGATCACCGCGATGTCGGTCACCTTCGCGCCGCGGGCGCGCATGGCGGTGAACGCCTCGTGGCCCGGCGTGTCGAGGAACGTGATCTCGCGGCCGTCGCTTTGCACCTGGTAGGCGCCGATGTGCTGGGTGATCCCGCCCGCCTCGCCCGCGGCCACGCGAGTCTCACGGATCGCGTCCAGCAACGAAGTCTTTCCGTGGTCGACATGGCCCATGATCGTCACCACCGGGGGTCGCTCGACGAGCTGCTCCTCGGCGTCGTGGAACACCGGCTCGACGACGGTCTCATCCTCGGAATGGACGATCTCCACGTCCTTGCCGAGCTCGGCGGCCAGGACCTGGATCGTGTCGTCAGACAGCGTCTGGGTGAGCGTCTTCATCTCGCCCAGCGCCATCAGCTGCTTGATCATCTCCGAGGTCGACACATTGAGGTACTCGGCCACGTCCTTGACCGTCGAGCCCGAGTTGATGCGGATCGCGTCCGGCTCGGCCAGCGCCGTCTGCGAGGGGCGCGACTCGGCCTCCTCGTCGTAGATCCCGCGCCGGCGCCGACCGCGCCGTTGCCGGCGGGGGGGCTGATTGGTCTGGGCGGGAGGACCACCGGTGTTGCGCCGTGAAGCCTGCGAGTCGATCACCACGCGACGCCGGCCGCCGGCGTTGCCGGGCGCCCGCTCGCCTTGCAGCGAGTCGCGCGTGGGTCGCTTGTGCGCGCCCTCACCGCCGCCACCGTCGCCGCGACGGGGCGCTGCGTCGCCGGGCGATGCGGCCTGGGGCTGGGACTGGGATGGGGACTCGGCGCGCGCGGCGGGACGATCCTGCGCCGCGGGCCGCTCCGGCCTGGGCCGCTCGCGCGCCTGGGAGCGCTCACCACCACCGTCGTGGCGAGGCTGCTC
>Ga0335075_10000285_pt1 | contig 92963 bp, 83 predicted proteins | sample Lox_Sample_24_FD_206723 | JGI IMG/M metagenome (GOLD analysis project Ga0335075, IMG submission 206723) | Soil microbial communities from Loxahatchee National Wildlife Refuge, Florida, United States - Lox_Sample_2.4 | ecosystem: Environmental > Terrestrial > Soil > Wetlands | place: USA... | reverse complement strand
ACCCTGCGCCTCGAGAGTGCGATGGTCGACGCGGGCCTCGACGTTGGCCTCGCGCAGCGCCTCATTGGTGAGTTCCGCCCATCGGGCGCGCAAGTTCGTGAACTCCTGACGCGACGCGGGCAGACCATGCTCATTCCGAGCAATTACCTGCATATCCAGACCCGCTTTGGCACCCAGGCCATCCGCTGTCACCTCGCGAGTTGTCGCGAGTAAATGCGCATGAAAGTTGCGCGGGTCGCCTTCCGGCCGCGGCGCGTGTATGGCGAGGTCCACCGCGACGTTGTAGCGGTCAGCGATTTCCCGCGAGAAGGTGCGCGCCAGGACCGCGCGTTGCTCGGCTGACAGCTCGGGAGGCAAGGCGACCTGATACTCCCGCGCGACGCGCGAGGTGCTCAGCTTCTCCGCCTTCTCCGCGGTGTTCCACAGCGTCGAGCGGTCGCGTGCCCAGTCCATCCCCGGTCCGATCCCATCGACGCTCGAGGGGAGGAGAATCTCCTTATGGAGAACGTCTGCGCGCTTGCTGTGGTCGTAGAGTGCACCCGTGCGCTCATCCCGGATGCGCTCGCCTGCCCTGTAGGCGGCGGCACTCGTGGCCGTGCGGCCGGTGCCTCGGGTAACAGGCTTGATTTGCAGACGAAAAATGGCCATGGCATGTGGTCCCGTCAGTGAGACTCGCGCGGCAGACGCACTTTCAGCCAAGCGGGCGATGAGGCGATCTTCAGGTACCCCGTCAGGTCAGGCAGTTGCTCGAGCTCCGACGCCAGCACGGCTGCCTCCGTCACCCGTTGCTCACTTATGTTCGTCGACCGTCTCCAGCCGCGTCCGCCGGGGAATCCGCTTCCGTCCCGGCCGCGGGAGGTGCTCCGACGTGCCACGTCCCGCTCGCCGATCAAACGCGAGGCAAATTGCGATGTCCCGCCGTGCTCGCTCGCGGAACACCTGAGAATCAATGTGTTCGCGCAGTTTTCGACCACAGTCTGTGCCTCGCCCGCGCCATAGGTGCTGGAGACTTGCGCGACGGACTGCAAGCCCAACACGCAGCGTCCGCCAAACTTGCGCAACCTCGCCAGCGCATCCTTCAGTCCGTCGATCGCCCCCAGGGCATCCAGCTCATCGACGATCAGCCAGAGACGACGATCGCCACCTTCGTCTCGCATGGTTTCAAAGATCGCCAGACGAACCCAGGTGGCAATCACGGTGCGCAGCGCCGCGATCTGACTCGCCTGGTAAGGCAGGAACAGCGCGCCGCGACCGCTCCCGGTCCAATCCCGCACGGAGAACATCCGCGCACGCTGCGACTGTACGTGCTCCAGGGCCGCCGCCGCAGATCCGGCGACCGAGCGGATGGAACCGAACATGCGCGCGTTCTCCGGCTCGAGGAACGGCTGAGCAGGCGTGTTCGCGACGAGCGGCCGAAGCTCCACACTCGACGCCATGGCGATCAGCCGCCACAGTTCTGCGGCGTTTTGGCGGCCGATCTCGTGACAGCGGCGTAAGACAGCGGCGAGGAACGTTCGCGCGTACCCACGCCATTCCCGGCCGGAGGCATCGTCCGTCGTGGGGATCAGGCTGCTGGCGAGGTGCTCGGCGTCGTAGGGCTCGCGGATCTCGGCGAAAGGATCCCACTGGACCGAGCGCCTATCGAACGGGTTCAGGATGATGTCGCCGCGCCCGGGATCATGGAACCGCTGCAGATAGCCGCCATCCGGATCGGTGATGACCGCGCGGTCACCGCGATGGAGCGCTCCCGCGAGCAATTCGCGGATGGCGGTCGACTTCCCCGTTCCCGTCGTGCCGATGAGCTTGAAGTGCTTGACTTCATCGCCCGGAGCGATGGCGACGCCGGCGATCGTGAGTGGCGGCTCCGGCTGAAGGAAGCGCACGCGTGCCGTGCGCCTTTGCACCTTCCGGCCATCGAGTATTCGAGCGCCGCGCTTGTGCGCCTCTCGCATGCGCGATCGTCGCGACAGCAGCGCCGCGACGAATAGCGCGGCGGCCATCACGGCTTCGATTGCCGGACCGCGCATGGCGGCGAGGTTCCGGAATTCCATCCATTGAGCTGACATCACGCGCCGTCCTCCGCTCAGTAACCCTTCACGACGAGGTAGTCGGCGTCGGCCCCATAAGCCGGAGCATTGCGGTCGATCCGGACGCACAACCTCGCCGAGGTCCCGCATCTTCTGACGTCCAGCAGGGCCCCATACTGCTCGAGATGCGTGATGTTGGCGGCAAGCGCGTCGCGCCGAGCACGTAGATCGGCCATCTCGTGTCGTGATGGAAGCACCCAATACGCCTCTCCCAAGCCAACCGCGGAGCACACCGTCGCGATGGAAACCGTCCACATCAATACCCGCACGTTGGCCGACCGCCGCAGGCTCTGTAGGGATTGCGCCGCGCGCCGGCTTTCGCTCGCAATGCCGCCGAGCTCCTCGGCGACCGTCCTCCTGATCTCATCCCTCACGATGGCATCCAGGTCCCGCGTATGCGCCGCGAGCCGCTCGAGACTCTCCTGACCGAGGCGCTGCTGCGCCTGCGCAGCCTCCATCAGCAGCCCGAGCTTCATCGCCTCATCGTTCATCTGCGCCTCAGTCATGTTCCCATCCATCCGGGAGAGTCATCGCCGCCTGGCTGTTCGCGCGCAGTTCGTCGGCGGCGCGACTCGCGGCCGGCGTTGCCGGGGCTTGCGGAGCCGCCGCCGCCCCGGTCGCGCGGGCGTGTTGCGGCAGGCGCAAAGTGACCCGCAGCCAATCGGGTGAGGAGGCGAGCTTGAGGTAACCGGCGAGGTCCGGTAGCCGCTCGATCTCGGAGTCCATTACCGCCGGCTCGATCTGCCGGTGTTCCGACTCGGTGATGGATGGCAGGAAGTCGGTGGGGCGCCGGGACTTCGAGCGGGAGATTCTCACGACTTCGCGCTGACCTATGAGCCTGGACGCGAATTGCGAGGTCCCCCCGTGCTCGCTCGCCGAGGAGCGGAGGATGAGCGAATTTCCGCAATTTTCGACGATCGTCTGCGCTTCGCCCCTGCCGTATGTGCTGGAAACCTGCGAAACGGACTGAAAGCCCAAAACGCAGCGCCCACCAAACTTGCGCAGCCTCGCCAGCGCATCCTTCAGTCCGTCGATCTGGCCCAGCGCATCGAGCTCATCGACGACGAACCACAGCTTCTGGTCCTCCATCTGTCGTTGCCCGGGCCCGCTCGTGGGCCGGCTCATCGCCTCGAAGATGGCCAGGCGCATCCAGGCCGACACGGTCGAGCGCAGCGCCGCGATCTGACCCGCCCGGTACGGAATGAAGAGCACCCCGCTGCCCGAGCGCACCCACTGCTTGACGGAAAGCGGCGGCGACTCCTGCCGCGCGACATGTTGGAGTGCGCCCACCGAAGATCCCAGCACGGACCGGATGGAATCCAGCATCTTGTCGTTGTGCTCCTCGAAGAACGGTTGCGCGGGCGTGCCGCCTACGAGCAGTTCGAGCTCGCTCTTCTTGGAGACGATCAATAGCTCGAACAGCTTTTTGACGTCCGACACGCCTGCGGCGCGCGCCTGGCTGGTGACCGCGGAGAAAAGCGTGCGCGCATAGCCGCGCCAACTCCTGTCCTGGCCCTCGTGATCCGGGATGAGTGCGAGAGCGAGCTGATCGATGTCGTAGTCTTCGCGGATCTCACCAAAAAGGTCCCACTTGGCGCCCCCGGCTTCGAAGGGGCTCAGAATCACATCCCCTCGCCGTGCATCGAAAAAGCGGCTCATGTATCCGCCGTCCGGATCGGCGATGACGGCGCGGTCGCCACGACCCAGCGCTCCCGCCAGCAACTCGGCAATCGCCGTGCTCTTGCCGGCACCGGTAGTGCCTATCAGCTTGAAGTGCTTGGTTTCATCCGCGGGCGGCACTGGAATACCGGCGAGCGTGATGCCCGGCGATGCGTCCCGTTCACGCCCTCTTCCGCGGCCGCCACCGTGCCGTGCCGCCGCGCCGTCCGCAGCGAGGACAGTCGCGCCCCTGACGTAGCCCTGCGCTGGCGCATTGGATCGGGCAAGCACCCGTCCGCCCTGATAGCCCAGGAATCCTCCAAGGCTTCCGCCAACCGCGAACTCCATCACCCCACCGCTGGCGACGTGCATGGCGTGAAGCAAGGGGCCGGCCAGAGACATGCCAATCCCTGTGGCGACCGTTATCGTTCCTGCCCACACGGGCGAGGTCAAGAATGACCGCAAGCGGGCGCGTCCGCGCGTCATCGCCACCCACATGGGCGCCTGCACGGTCGCGAAATCCAATGCGAGCCCCGACCATCCTCGCAGCAGCTCATTGGCCGCGGAGCCGATCCCGGTCATCCGCGCCGCTCCCCGGTCTCGGCGGCGACTGAAGATTGCGCCGGCGCGGCGCTTCGCGGCCGATACCAGATCTCCTTGATGAACCGCTCATGCCGCTCGACGCCGCACTGAATTACGACGTCTATGAGGCGCCGCAGCAGGCTGCGGATATCCCGGCGCGCCAGTTGCCGGCCGCCCTCGCTCTGCTTGACGAGCAACACCAGCTGCTCGAACGCCAGGGCCGCGCTCGAGGCATGTACGCTGGTGATCGACCCAGGGTGCCCGGAGTTGACATTGCGAAGGTAGTCGAACGCCTCCTCGGCGCGCAGCTCCGCAAGCAGGATACGATCGGGCTTCATTCTCAACGTGGCTTCGAGCAGCTGCTTCGGTGTGACGCGCGCGAGCCCCTGGTCATCCTTGCTGTAGAAGAGCCGCACATGGTTGGGATGCGAGTCGAGCACGAGCTCCGGGGCATCCTCGATGGTCACCAGCCGCTCATGTCCGGGAATCTCCCGGATCAGTGCCTTGGTCCATGTGGTCTTGCCGGAGCCTGTCGGGCCCGAGACCAGAATGTTGCGCCGGCTGTGCACGGCCAGACTCATGAACGCGTCGTACCGCTGCTCCGCCAGAAGGCCCACGAGCTCGACCTCCACTTCATCCGGGCCCGCACGGGCCGCGCGCGTCCGACGGAAAATCCCTCTTTGGGCAAGCTCCCCGACCGACCAGACCTCCGCGGACGGTCGTCGAATGTTGACCGCAACGCATCCCTGGGTAGTCGCGGGCGGCAGTGCGATCTGGACACGCTCTCCGGTCGGCAGCGATGCCGAAAGAAGCGGGCAGGTCTCGTCGATCCGCTGGCGGCTGAAATTTGCCACCAGCTTGGCGAATCTGCGGCACCAATCGAGATCCGCGTACACAGCCTGCTCGCGACGCCAGCCGGCGCTCGTCTCCAGGAAGATCTCCGACGGACGGTTGATGCAGATCTCCATCACATCCGGCCTCGCGAGCAGAGGGCGCAGCGGACGCAGAGTGAGCTCGAGCGCGGACGCGTACTCACCGGGGCTCGAGCTCATATACGGGTCTGAAATCGACGTCACGGGCGACCAGCACCTGGATGCGAGCTCCGTTTGGCACCCTGATGGTCGGCGGCATGTCCATCGTGCCGCGCAGAATATCGTTGAGAATATCCTCCGACGCCGTGGGATCGAGAACGACCGTGCCGCCGTGCGCCGACGACTGCACCTCCGATTGCACGACACCGTCGATCGTGGAGACCAGCGCGGCGGCGCCGAAGCGCTGCCAGAAGTGCCGGTTGACCTCACCATCGAGTCCCGACCGTCCGAGCGCGTCCGTCCCGGGTGAATCGAGCTTCACCACCACGCCGGACGGTGTACGTGCTTCCGTCCAGACCACAAATACGCGCGCCTCACCCTGCCGCACGTCGCCGCGCGTTTCCCCGATCAGCTTGGTGCCGCGCTCGAGAAGGACAACCATGCCATCAGCACCGAATGTATCGGTTGCCGTGATGCAGGTCGTCATACCCGGCAGCGTCGAATCGATCGCGGTCTCCAGGGTGCAGTCGATGAATGCTCCCTTAGGTAACAGCAGTCGTTGCGTCGGAAGTATCTGCGCACGCGTTACGCTCACTACGCCAGTGCGCAAGAGCGTCTGTAATGCATTGTCGCGCGGATCGACCGCCGGCACGGGCGTCCGCTGGCCGCCAACGCGAGTGGCCGTGGCCGATGGCGGTCCTTCTCCATCGCCTGCAGTCGTGCCACCGAGCAGTGCGCCATTGCCGCCGGCGGTGAACACCTCACCGGACAATCTGCGGTCGGACACCTGTTGGCGCGGCACCGTCGGCGGATATCCCTCATAGCTGCGAGGCAGCGCGCCGGGGACACGGTCCAACGACGGCTCCAGCATGGGTTCGCCTGCCAGAGGTACCGCCGACGAAGCTTGTATGCTGCCGGACAGTCGCCGAGCGGTTGTAGCTGGCGCTGATGGCAGGATCTGTGCCGGTGCGGCAGATCCGCTCACGCCGGGTGAAGTAACGACGGCGAACGCAGGCAGGTTCATCCCTTCCCCGGCAGCCTCCGGCGGTGCGGCCTGGGTCGGGGCACGCATCGCCGCCGGCCGGGAGAGCGCCTCGGTGTAGTACCACGCCAGCATGCCGGCGCCGACGGCGGTCATGAGGCCAGCCGCAAGCAGAGTGGTCATTCGGGACTGCAGGGACCGGGCTTTGGCCGCGATGAATCTGCTGCGCTCACCCTGGACCGCGGCCCCCTCTTCGCCTTGCGGCTTTGCGGCTTCGGGCTGCAACGGCTTCCGCCCTCGAAACAGGATCATGGCTCGACTCCGCGGCCGGCTCCTCGCGTCGCGCGTTGCACGTTGGGCGCTATCGTTCCGGAGGACAGACGCTCGCCGCCTCCGACATAGGCACGATCGACGATGCAACCAGCCAGCTTCCCACGCCGTACGATCAGTCGCCGCACGACGCGCTGAACCACGATCCCGCCCCCCTGCACCGCGAAATTCACCAGGGACTCGCTGCCATCATCGTTCAAGGCGAAGACCGCCGGCAGCTCGGTGTGCGCCCCGAACACCAACGTCGTCTGCACACCATCGTCCCAGGCCGCGATTGGCTTCAAGGACGGCACGCCGCAGTACCAGTAGTCGTAGTTGCGCCCGCGACCGCTTTGAGCGGCGGCAAGGTCCGCTTCGACCCGTTGGCGCTCTAGTGAGCCCGCGCGCACGGGCGCAGCGAGGTATTCGAATCGCAGCGCATAGATGACATCTGCGCCGCTCGGGTCCGGTGGCGCGGGATCCACCTCGTAGTCGAAGAGATACGTCCTGCGATCGGTCAGCACGGTGAGGTTCGTGGCCACATGGGCCGCTCTGGGCTTGAGAAACAGATGATTACCGTCGGTGGCGAATGTGATGCCCTTTGAGTCGCCGACACCGAGTCCCGCGAAACGCTCTCCGGGAGCGAAGGTGATGTCGATCTGATAGCCGACATAGCCTCTGAGCCGGTAGATGGTATCGGCCCTATAGGACACCACGCGTATCCGCGGGTCCGGTAGCGAAGCGGCTCGCGCGGGCAGCGCCCCCACAAAAGCGGTCGCGAGACAGCAGATGCACCAGATCGCCGGCGACAGAAATGCTGACTGACCCTTCATGAGTGCGCTCCCGATGCAACCTTATCGGCCGGATGCCGGCTGCGGAGCCGACCCCAACACCTCGGGCTCGATGCCGATGTCGAGCACCTCGAATCCGAGCGGATTGAGGCTGCGCGTCCGCGGATCCTCCGGCGGACTGCCGTAGCTGTATTCGATGCTCGCGATCCAATGCGTGATGCTTCCCGAAACACCCTCTCCCTCCTTCTCCACGCGCGCGTATCGCACCTGTGCAAGGTCCGCCGCGCCGCTCGCACGCCTGAAGAAGCTGACCGATTCGATGCGGACCGCTTCGGTGCTGCCGTCCTTGTGCACGTTCAGGGGAGAGCCGGGATTGGCCCGATTCCACCTCGCATACATCGCCTGGTTGAGGCGTGCGGAATTGAATGCGCCGCACTCCTCGTAATGCCTTTCCGCCATCGCATAATCGAACTGCTCACATACCGTGATGTAGTGGGTCAGGAAATATCGGGTCACGGCCTCGCCGAGCCGCGCATGCCCGGAGTACACGGGTACCACGTCGACTACTCCCGTCGAGTTGTCGACGCGCACCAGATATGGCTCAACCCGCTTCAGAGGCATGAGCAAGGTCAGCGTGACCACGCTTGCGACTGCGCATACCCAGCCCGCAGCCGCTACGCGCCACGCGACTGCCGCCGAGCGAGCCGCCTGGGCGATCCGGTCCGCATCCCAAGAAGCGGCTTCCTCCAGATATCCCTGGAGCAGGTGATCCGCGCTCATCGGCCGCTCACCCTCGCGCGCGGGCCGGCCTGCGAGGACACATTTATCGGCACCAATCGCCGGTCGCAGCGTGGCGGCCTGGAGGCGCAGCCGGAAAGAATCACCAATGCAATCAACAGAGCGCGGGTCATCATCATGCACCTCCCAGAGCCACCAGACCGGCCAGTATCGCCCTCAGCGGAGCTCGCGCCGCACGACTCACCGTCCCCATGCTGTTGAGCGCGACTCCGCCCGCAAGCCCGGCGGCGATGGGCATGATTTGCCGCAGGAAGAGGAACACCAGCACCGTCGCGAGCAGCATGTTCAGCGCATCGTCGATAGTGATCGATGTGCCCAAGGCGGCGGTCTGTTGCGCGTACGTCGCCACCAGGTGAAGTAACAGAGCGGACACGAGAACGGTCAGGATCGTGATCAGCGCATAATTGGCCAATTGTGCCAACCAGGCCTCGAAGAACCTGCGCGTGGCATCAAAAAGCAACAGCGCGACGAAGAACGGACCCAAGGCCAGAAGCACCGAGAGCGCGATACTCGAAAGGGCGAGGAGAAACATCGTGTACACGCACAGCAGCCCCACGAGAGCCCACGCGGCTGAGCCCGAGAGCACGAATCCGAGACGTCCCCAGGCCGAGCCGCCGCGAAACAGCTGATCGGCCACGGCGCCGCCCTGATTCCAAATGGCATCAATGGTAGCAACCGGATCGGAAGCTCCGACAACCGCAGCAGCGAACTCGGTCGGCGCGTTGTAGAACGTGTCCACGAGGAGGGTGTTGTAGAGCCACAAGTGCAGCCCGACGCCGAAGACCACCACCAGTGTTGCGATGCGCTTCGCGCCGGCGGCGAATGGCTCCTCGATGCGTCCCGTCAGCTGCAGGTAGCCCCAGATCATGACGTACACCGTTCCCAGCGTGACCACGGCCGGCTCGAGAATTGACGCCACATGCGAGGTGTTCTGACCGATGTAACTCGCCAGCTCGCCGTTCAGCCACGCCGAAAAAGTCTGAAAGAAATTCATGACGACGACGTCCGCGCTCAGGGTGTCGGCTGAAATCGCGTGGCGAACTGACCCTGCCCCGCTATGGCACGTTCGCGGCTCTGCTCCTCATCGGCCCAGCGCTGCGCCTCGGCGGCGGCCTCCAGCACGACGAGCTTCGTCTGCTCGTTCTGCAGCATCGCCTGCTCGGCGCCGATCCTTGCGTCGAGATCGAGGATGCCCTTCTGGTCACTGGCGACGCCGATGGTATTGATGAGCTGCTGCAGATCGGCAAAACGGCTGCTCGCGTTCGCAAGAGCTTGCCGCGACACGGCCTGCAGCAAGGCGGCGGTTCCGCGGTCGGCCACGAGCTGCTGCTGCGTGGCCGGAGAGAGTGCGGCGAACTGCTGCGCCGTCAGCACGGTATCCTCGGCAAGGGCCTGCTGGCCGGCGGCCGACAGGGCCGGGTAGGATGAGCCGCTGCCACTCAGGGCAGCCGTGAGCTGCCCCCAGTCAGTGGGCAGGTAGTTGCGATCGACCCCCGACAGCAACTGCTCCATGCCGCGATCGCCCGTGATCGAGCGCAATTCCGTCTCGGCCTCCGCAAGATTCTGGCGTGCGACGGCAAGCGTCTGCTCGAGGTTCTGTACCTCGGTCACCAGCTGGGTGATCGCGGCGACGTCGATCACCGCGAATTGGGCGTGCGCCGCCGGAGCAGTCGCGATGAGGGCGAGAGTGAAGAACGGCACTGACGCTTTGACGGATGACATGACACGCTCCTTTGCTCAATCGCGGTCCGCGCGCGCGGACAGCACCTCGAGCTCCGACTGGAAGCCCTGCAGATCGAGACGACAGACGACACTCTGGTGCCCCTGCTTCACGAGAAAGGCCCGGGCGCCGGGCTCGAGCTCTTCTTTGATGAGAGAGAGCTCACGCTGGGTCAAGCCGAATCCGGCGGTGTATTCCTCAGGCGCGGCGTCGGCATTGGGAAAGAAAATCTTTGTCGGCGTCTGCTCGATGATGGTCCGGCTGATCGGGCTCTCGAGCACATCACCCGCACTCTGCGTCGCGAGGCACATGACCCCGTTCAGCTTCCGCCAGGTCTTCGGGCCGTCCTTGGCGAAACTCTCGAAAGCGGCGTCCTGCAGCAGACGCCAGAACTCGTCCATCCAGCACACCAGCCGTCGGCCGTCGAGCATCTGACGCACGAGATGAAAGAGATACATCGTAATCGGCGCGCGGACGATGTCGTTTTCCAGGAACTCGGTGACGTCGAAGGCGATCACCGGCTGTCCCGCCATTCGCCCTACGACCGAGTCCCCTGGATTATCGAACGCCCACGCGTATGCACCCTCACCCGCATCGCACCAGCGACCGAGCCGTGCATGCAGGCCCTCGGGATCGGTGGGATCCAGAAACTCCAGCAGACGCGAGAGCCGACGCGCATCCGGCGCCAGCGACAGCACGCCGCGCAACGCCTGGTCCAAATCCCGCTGCTCCCGGACATTGAGCCCCCGTGAGCCGGCAGGGCGGGCGAGGATCTGCAGCCAGGCGCGCAGGAATTCCAGATGACCAGGTCCTGTCGGCAACTGCAGAGGATTGAATCCCGTGGAGCGTCCATTGCGCAGCGTCAGATATTCGCCGCCCAGCGCCCGCACCAGGCCCTCGAGCCCGCGGTCCTTGTCGAGCACGACTTGTGTGACGTTCTGGCGCGCGAGCATCGCCACGAGGAACCCGATCAGCACCGTCTTGCCGGATCCGGTTGGACCACAGATGAACGTGTGACCGGCATCGCGCCGGCTATTGCCGTCGGCCGGATCGCTGGCATGCAGAGAGAAGTAGTACGCCGAATGCGCGCGCGTCGGAAAAAGAGCCAGCGCCTCGCCCCAATGGTTACCCGTGGCGCGCCCCGGCGGGAAGTTGTGGAAAGGCGCCATGGCTGCGAAATTGCGTGAGGTGATCGGCGCCTTGCGCGTGCGCAACTGGAAGCTGCCCGGCAGCTGCGACCAGAACGCCGCCTCGAGCGCCAGGTCCTCGCGCGCCACCGTCATGCCGGTATCCGCGAGTATGGCGCGCGCCCGCGCGACACAATCATTCAACGTGCGCAAGCGCTCCTCCGGCGGCCGGCCCGCCGGGACCTCGTCGGGAGCAGCGAGTATCTGCAGCGTAAAGTGATGGTCTCCCATCGCGAACTCATTACTGGTGAGGGCATCCAGCGCATCGCCCAACTCGCGTGCCTGCGATACCGCAAAATCGCCCGCGTTGGCCATCCGATTGATCTGGCGGGTAAGCAACGCCTGGCCGCTCGCCTTGGAGAGAAAGGCGAAGGATTGCGTGAGGACGAACGCGAACGGAGCGCTCAGCAGCGCATCGAGCATGCCGGTTACGCTTGGTGTCGGATACTCCTTGATCCCGAGCATCGCCCCGACTGAAGTGCCGGTCGCCATGCGATATTCCACGACCTCCGCGCCAAAGCAGACCCGCGAGGTTGCGAGGGCCGCACTGAGAGGTCCACGCGGCAGCGGCATCCGCTGTCGCTCTCCGTTCACGAGCAGGGCGAGATACTCCAGCAGCGATGAATACCATCGGCCGGAATCCTGATAACAGCCCAGGCTTTCCGGCTCGTATCGCGCCAAAGACGCACACAATGCCTGTGCCAGCTTGCGACAGGCCTCGAGAGCGTCGGCGATCTCCAAGCGAGGACTCGCAGGCCTGAGACGGCTGATCACACCCGACAGCAGTCCGGCGGCCCGGCCGCCTGCCGGCCGATACAGCACCGCCAGGTAGAGCTCGTTCACCATGAGGACCTCGCCCGCGAGCCGGCGCCTGTATTTCTCATGGAGCGCAGCCGCGAACCCGCTCGATACCGCACCGGAGGAGCGCGGACTCTCGTGCCGGCGGATGACGTGGCTCCAGAGTGCGATGCCCGGAGCCGCCACGTTGCGCCATAGGACGTTCAGTTTTTCGTGCCACACGTTCAGCTGGTCGACGTCGGCACTCTCGAAGCTGGCGCCGCCCAGCCGGAACACCTGCAGGTAGTCGCCGAAGGTAGTCCTGACGATTTCCGGCGCCACGTGCGCGGAATATGGGACATACCGGTCAGCCGACAATTCGCGGCGCACTGCGGCCTTTCGTGATGCGCTCAGCACGACCGCAGCTCCCGCGGCCGGAATTCTGAAATCACGACAGCGGCATCTGCCCGGCGCAGCCCCGACAGACGTGGTGGGTCGAGCCGGAGCGGGCTGTAGCTGCTGGCGCCCCACCAACGCCCATTGACGAGCAGCGCGGGCAGCCGTGTCCGCCCCCAGAGAAGCAGCAGATCGAAATAGCGCGCATCGCGCCCGCAGAGCAGCACACCTGTAGCGTGGATCGGTAGCGCGACGAGCAGCGTCAGGAGATTCCTCGTGACGAGGAACGCTTCGAGTGTGAACACCAGGTTGAACAGCAGCGCCGAGTAAGTGACGCCCCAGCGCATCGGCGGGCGCGTCGCCCCCACGAACAGCGGGTCTCTCGTGAGTCCGCGAATTCCTCCGTTCATCTGCCTTCCTCCGTCAGACACCGAACATGCCACGCACCCAGGTGACGATTTGCGGCGCGCCGAACGCGATCGCTATCCCCAGAATCGCGCCTATACACCAACCCCAGGAAATCCGATTTGCCATTGCCATGCCTCCCAGCACCATGACGAGTATCACGGCAACTGGGGTCAACCAGGCCAGTATGTTGCTTTCGAGCGCGGTGGCACCCGTCAGAAAGGGCGACGTTGCCTGCGCAAACGCCGGCTGCGAAGCGATCAGAGCGGCCAGCGAGAAAGTGAGCGCGACGACCGCGGGCGAAATGGCTCGCCCGGCGGTCCAGGCAATGCGTTGCAACATGATTCCTCTCCTTTACCAGTTCCATTCGCTGTTTTCGGCAATGCCCTCACCGCGCGGCGCGGCGGCTCGCGGCGCGGATCGCCGATGGCCACCGGTCCGCTGCAACTTCCTACGCGCTTGCCGCGAGCCGCTGCGCCTCCTCGGGCCTCCGGCCCGCACGCTCCTCGCGTTTGGCCTTGCCGGGGGCGCCGAACCGGAAGCCCTGCACGATGAAGTTATAGCTGTAATGCCGCTCGCCCTCCTTGTCGGTCCAATTGTCCGCGCGCACCTGGGCATCGACGATCAGCTGGTCTCCCTTGCGGGCGGTCCGCGCTATCGTCTCTCCCAGCGGACCGAAAGCCGTGAACCAGATGCTGGTCGCGATTTCCCGCGCCCCGCCCTCCTCGTCCTTGCCGGCGTAGTCGTTACCGATCAGGCAGAACTTCGCGTAGGTGCGATCGCCCTTTACGGTCAGCTCGGGATTGCGGGAGAGATTGCCGATGGCGGTGAGGGTGAAGCTGTTCATGAGGACTCCTGGAGTGGGTCGCGTGTGCCAAGTGGCACGGTGCCCAGTCTAGGGACGCCCATATGGATTGGAATCGAATTTGGCTGCGTGTTTGTATAGAAATGGGCCTCCCTGCTCCAGCCCGAGGCAGGCTATCCTCAGGACGACAACCCATCACGGAACGGAGAGAGTCCCATGTCCCTGATCGACAAATCGGACGACGAAGGCCTGGTCGAGGAGTGCGTCGAGGAGTTGGATGAGCTCATCATGGGCATGGACCGCTTTCCGCCGGCGGCCGTGGCAGCAGCGATGGGCACCCATCTCGAGGGACTCCTCGGCGCCATGCTCGATGAGGGTCAATGCACTGCCGAAGAGATCCGACAACTCCTGCAGGAGATCGAGACCGGCGTTCTGCAGCTGCAGCCGCCGGCCAACCCGTGAGCGTAGCCGGACCTCGGCCGGATCACATTGCGCCCTCTATCCGTGTCCTGCGCGGCCGGAAGGTCCTGCTGGATGCCGAGCTCGCCGCGCTCTACGGGGTCACCACCAAGCGTTTCAACGAGCAGATCCGATCGAATCTTTGTCCCGCCGGGACCATCAGTTCCCGAGCGTATCGGTGGAAATCCAGGTCGGCACCCAGGTCTTGCCGCCATCCACCGAAACCGCCCAGTCCTGATGACAGGACTTCGAGGTAATCCCGGACCAGACATTCCGTACCAGCACGGTCTTGCCCTCCATCTCGTCCGTAAACACGAACGTGCCGACACCTTCCCTGAATTCCCCGATCATCGGCGGATCGAGCATCCCGGTCTTGCTGTTGGCAAAATAGACCCGCCACTGCCGCGTCTTGCGATCATACGTCCGCAGCGCCATGTCTTCGATGTGGCCGCCGGGGCCGTCGACTTCCAGCTGGCCGATGTTGGCCCAGTCGTCCCATAGGCGATACACGACGTGCGTTCCCTGCAGATTTGTCCACACGCCCGGGGCGGATAGCGGGCTCTCTACAGCGCGGATCTGCGTCTTCCAGTGGCCCATGTTGAAATCATAGTCGTGCTCCGGCCCGGTGCCCGCTGCGGAGGGCACGTCGTAGTCGGGGGCCTTCTTCAGCCGCGTCAGCTGCGCGATGAACTCCTTGGTCCACGTCTTGCCGCCGTCGGTGGATGAGGCGATCTCGTAGTGATAGGAATTCACCGTCGCGTTGGACCAGATGCCCCGCTCGAGGACTCTCTTGTCCACAGAGCCGCCGCTCCAGCCGTAGAACACACCGCGGCCGTTCTTGAACTCGCCGTACTCCGGTTCGTCCATGATGCCGTCGCTGCTGCCGGCGAACTGCTGGTTCCACTGGCCGGTCTTCGGGTTGTAGAGGAAGAGCGTCAGTCCCTGGAAGTGGCTCCCGGCGCCGGAGGCTTCGATCTTCTCGATGTTGGCCCGGCCGTTCCACAGGGGCTGGTCGATCACCGTGCCGGTCATCCTGACCCAGCGGGGGGCGCCCGATGCGGTGGTCCTGAGGCTGAGGATGTGGGTCCGCCACGTGCCGAAGTGGAAATCGAAGGCATGCTGTTGATCCTCAGGCTGCGGGGAGCCTGCCGCGTGCGAAAGCTGCGGTCCGAGGATCGCCGCCGAGGCCAGCAGGCCGATGGCGGCCAGCCTGCCGCCGGGATGCTTTGTCCGGGTCATATCGCCCTCCGCTTACAATGGCGATAGAGATATCGCGCCGGCCCCCGCATCTGAAGGGCCGGTTGGGGAAAAAAGCAGTGGGCCAACGTTCCGGAGCGCCGCGGGTCACCGAGCCCTTGTTCGAGCTGCGGCTCGATCTGCCCGCGGCAGGATCGCGGGACGCCTCCCGCAGCCTCTACGAGCAGCTGAAGGCCGCTATCGTCGATGGCCGGCTGGCGCCGGGAGCCCGCCTGCCGGGCACCCGGCAATCGGCTGCGTTTCTCGGCGTTTCACGCAACACTGCCGCCGCGGTGTACGAGCGGCTCGCGAGCGAGAGGCTGGTCGTCAGCCGTGCCGGCTCCGGCGTCTTTGTCGCGCCCCGCGCATCGCACGCGCCCCCTCGCCGGCCGCGCAATGTCCCCGCGGTCCTGCGGCCTGCCGCCAGGCTCAATCCCATCTGGCTGCGGCCCGACGTCACGGGCGCGATCGGCTTCTGGAAAGAGGCCGCGGATGATGAGCGCAGGGGATCAGGATCAGGACAGGTGGACTTCCGTCCGGCGCTGGTGGATTCCCGGCTCTTCCCCTTCGAAGTGTTCCGCCGCGTCAGCGCCAAGCAGATCCGCGTGCTCGAGCGGCGGCCGGCGGCGTTCGTCAGCCCACAGGGGAATCAGGGCAACTACCGGCTGCGGGAGGCGATCACGCGGCATATCGCCGTCACGCGCGCCGTCGTCTGTGGGCCGGCGGAAATTCTCGTCACGTCCGGCGCGCAGCAGGCGTTCGACGTGTTGGCTCGGACCCTCGTGACGCCGGATCGAACCGTCGTCGCGCTCGAGGATCCCGGGTATCCGCCGCTGCGAGCAGCGCTCCTCGCGGCCGGTGCCCGCGTCGTGCCAGTGCCGGTGGACGCGGAAGGAATGGTCGTCGATGCCATACCCGCGGACGCCGAAGCCATCTGTGTTTGCCCTTCCCACCAGTTTCCGCTCGGCGCCGCGCTCTCTCCGGCACGCCGCCGCGACCTCATCTCGCTGGCGCGCAGGCGCAGCGCGCTGATCATCGAGGATGACTACGACGGGGAGTTCCGCTTCGAAGGCGGCACGCTCGAGGCGTTGCGCACGGCCGATGCGGCGGATCTCGTCTTCTATGTTGGGACGTTCTCGAAATGCATGCTCCCGGCGCTGCGGCTGGGGTACATCGCGGCGCCGCCGTGGGCGATGCCGACGCTGGTGGCGGCCAAGAACTGCATGGACTGGCACAGCCCGGTGCCGATCCAGGCCGCCGTTGCCGGCTTCATCGCCGAAGGGCACCTGACCCGTCACGTGCGCAAGATGCGTGAGGTCTACCGACGCCGCCGCGACACGCTGCTCGACGCGCTGACGCGGGAGCTGTCGCAATGGCTGGAGCCCATCCCGTCCTTCTACGGCATGCACATCGCGGCGATCGCAAAGCCGGGCGTCGACGCGGAAGCCGCGGCAGCCGCTGCGGTCGACGCAGGCGTGAGGATTCACACGCTGTCCCGATACTTTCAGGGGCCGCCCGACCGCGGGGGCATGGTCTTCGGCTATGGGGTCGCGGACGTGCCCCAGATCGCGCTGGGACTGCGCCGGCTCCGCGAGGCCTTCCAGGGTGGTGTCAAGGTCTCGGCGCGGGCTCAACGGCGGCCTTGAGCCGGCAGGGGCTTTGCCTAGATAGAAAGGCAGACTGTTCAGTTTACCTGTCTATATGCTATGATGCGGGACATGGAGAAGACCCCTGATCTGGACGTCAATGCCTTCGCACAGACCCTCGGCCGGCTGGTGCGGCACATGCGCGCCGCGGCCGCACAACATGAGCTGTCGCTGACCGAATCTGCCGTGCTCGCCCGCCTGGGAAGGGAGGGCCCCGCCACCACCGCGGAGCTGGCGCGGGCCGAAGGCATGCGCCCCCAGTCCATGAGTGCCGCCGTCGCGGCGCTGGAGGAGCGCGAGCTGGTCGAGCGCAAACCGCACCCGAGCGATGGACGGCAGGTGAACATCACCCTCACCGACAAGGGCGCCGCGGTCCGCAGCGCCGCCAAGGACTTGAAGCGCGCCTGGCTCGCGCAGGCGACAGCGGGTCTGGCTGAGGACGATCGCCGGATCCTCGCCCGGGCCGGCGACATCCTCGCGCGGCTGCTCGAGCCGTGAGCGTCTCCCACACCTGGCGGGCGCTCCGCCACCGCAATTTCAGGCTCTTCTTCTTCGGTCAGAGCACCTCGCTGATCGGCACCTGGATGACGCGGCTGGCGACGGCGTGGCTCGTCTACCGGCTCACTCACTCCGCCCTGCTTCTCGGCGTCGTCAGCTTCTCCGGTCAGATCGTCTCCTTCCTCCTCGGGCCGTTCGCGGCCGTGTGGGTGGAGCGCCTGGAGCGCCGGCGACTTCTCATCGTGACTCAGGCAGCCGCGGCAGTGCAGTCTCTCGCACTCGCCGTGTTGACGCTGGCGCACCGGATCACCCTCGGCGAAATCATCGCCCTCATGGTGTTCCAGGGCCTGATCAACGCCTTCGACATGCCGGGCCGCCAGTCCTTCCTCGTTCAGATGGTGGAGGACCGCGGCGATCTCGTCAACGCCATCGCCATCAACTCCTCGATGGTCAACGGCGCACGGCTGATCGGACCCGCGATCGGCGGCCTGATCATCGCGGGGTTCGGCGAGGGCTGGTGCTTCTTCATCGACGGGGTGTCGTATCTGGCGGTGATCGCCTCGCTCCTGGCCATGAGGCTGCCGGCGTTGAGCGGCCGCGCGCAGTCCGGCAACAGCCTGCTCGAGGAGCTGCGCGAGGGCTGGAACTACGTCAGCGGCTTCCGCCCGATCCGCACCATACTGCTGATCCTCGCGCTGACCTGTCTCCTGGGGTGGCCCTATTCCGTGTTGCTGCCGGTTTTTGCGGGCCAGGTGCTGCACGGCGGCGCCCATACGCTCGGCTGGCTCTCAGCCGCCTCCGGGGTGGGCGCCTTCTGCTCCGCGCTCAGCCTGGCGATGCGAAAGTCCATCAAGGGGCTCACGCGCACGCTGCAGACCGCGGTCGCCGTGCTCGGCATCGGTCTGATCTTTTTCGGCCTGTCGCATGTCCTCTGGCTGTCGCTCCTGCTGATAGTGGTCGTCGGCTTCGGCGTCATTCAGGTCGCGGCGGTCTGCAACACCATCATCCAATCGCTCGTGCCGGACGACAAACGCGCACGCGTGATGGGCTACTACACGATGGCATTCTTCGGCTCCGCACCTTTCGGCAGCCTCATGGCCGGCGCGCTCGCCGAGCACATCGGCGCGCCGCATACGGTAATGCTGACCGGCGCTCTGTGCATCGCGAGTGCCGCATGGTTCAGCCTGCAGCTGCCGAAGATCAGGCCGGAGATGCGGGCGGCGTACCGCGAGAAGGAGCTCGCCGCTCAGCGCGAGTCGGAGCCACCGAGCCGCAGCGTCTCGGGCACGACACGCCTCGGTGCACCGCTCAGTGAGCGCAGGATCTCGGCCTCGCGCTCGCGGTAGGGTGTACCGTCCGGCCGCAGCAGGTCGTGGTGCCAGACCCCGGGCTGAATGAGAACGTAGGGCCGTTGCCAGGAATCCCACGGCAGGTTGGTCTGGGTCCTGCCCACGAAGCCCAGGCGAAAACCCGAGGCAGCAAAGACGCCACGCGCCGGAATTTGTCCCTTGGCTCCCCCTGATAAACGGCATCGCTCCCTCCGAGAAAATTGTCGGGCTCGTTCCACACATCCCAGGCGCGTATCCGATCGTCCCTGGCGAACGTACCGACGATGTCCTTCACGTACGCCTCGAGACGTCCGTAGTCCTTCGGGTCATCCAGCATAGCCGCGCCCGGCGCCTGCACCCACCCTGAGTTGTGCACGCCGGGGATGGGCGGATGCTGAGGCCCGAGCCGCGGATCCGGATCCCAGCAGGAATCGAACAGCACGAAGATCGGCTCGATGTGGTGTCGGGCGGCAATGCGCAGAAACGTCCGGATCCGCTGTTTGAAACCGGCGGGGTCCTGCTGCCAGAGCAGGTTGTGGAGAAACACCCGCATGGTATTCATGCCGAGCCCCTGCGCCCAGCCGAACTCGACGTCGATCCGTTTCGGGTCGAACGTGGCCGCCTGCCACATCTCCAGCGGCAGCAGATACGTTCATCCGAAGCCCCCAAATTAAAAAATCTTACCAATTGCCCAGTCCCAGGTCCGAGAAATGCTAGCTGGGCAGTTCGCACGCCTCTGCTGCAACGCTCGAGTAAAACAAATGCGCAGAATCTCCTTTGGTGTCCTGCTGATTGCACTCTCGACCCTGGTATTGGAGCTGATGCTCACCCGGGTCTTCGATATCACCCTGACCCCGAATTTCTCGTACTTCGTCGTCTCGCTCGCGATCTTCTCCTTCGGGGTGGCGGGCCTCATCGCCACCTTGCGCCCCCTGGAGCCGGGCACCGACATTCGCGGCGTCCTCGCGCTGTGCTCCGTCGGTTTCGCGATCTCGGTCCTGCTGCTGCAGCCGATCATCAATGCCCTGCCGCTCGACTACACCCGGATCGTCAAGGCGCCGGTCACCACCATAGGCGCCTTTTGCGCGCTCTACCTCACCCTGCTCGTGCCGTTCGGCCTCGCGGGCTACGCGCTCATCACCGTGTTCTCGACCTACTCCGCCCGCATCCAGCGCCTGTACTTCTGGGACCTGGTGGGCGCGGGCATCGGCACCGTGATCGTCGTTCCCTTCATCCTCGAGATCGGTCCGGGCGGGCTGATCGTCTGCGCCGCGGCGCTCGGCTTCCTCGCCGCCGCGCTCTTCGCGCGCTCGCCCGCCAGAAGCGTGAGCTGTACGGTCGCGGCGCTCGCCATCGCCGCCGTGCCGGCCTTGCGCGGACAGCACTACATTCCCTACCGCTACCACATGGACAAGCGCGGCGTCCTCACGGCGGTCCGCGAGGGGCGCCAGGAGCTCGTCCGCTGGGACCCCATATCCAAGGTCGACGTCGTCGATGAGACGCTGGGGCCCGAGACCTCGAGTCCCTGGCACAAGTCCGGCAACCGCAAGGCCATCGAGTACGACGGCGGCAACCAGACGAGTTATTTCTATCAGTTCGATGGTAATTTCGCCGCGCTGAGAGCACGGATCAGTGCGGATCCGGAGCTCGCCAACGTCGATTTCTGGCAGATCGGCGTGCTGGCCGCGCACTACCTCAAACGGGACACCGGCCAGAGTGTGCTCGTGATCGGCAGCGCCGGCGGCGAGGAGACCAAGGCGGCGCTGATGTATGGCGCAAAATGGATCGACGCCGTCGAGCTCGTCCCCACCGTGATGCGGCTCGCGCTCGGACGTTACTCCGCTTACATAGGCAACTTCCTCCACAACCCGGCGGTCCACACCCACGTCGGGGATGGACGCAGCTTCCTGCAGCACTCGCATCGGAAGTACGACATCATCCAGATCTATAGCGACTATACGAGCTCGAGCATCGCCCAGGGCACCGGCGCGATGGCGCCGATGTACCTCGAGACCGCCGAGGCCTACGAGCAGTACTTCTCGCATCTGACGCCGAATGGCGTGCTGCAGGTCAACAACTTCGCCTACCCCAGAATGATCACCACCGCGGCGCTCGCCTGGCGGCGCCTCGGCCTGACCGGCTTCAGGCGGCATGTCGCGTTCTATTTCTCGCCGACACAACTCACGCTGCCGACGCTCCTCATCAAGATGCGGCCGTGGACGCCGGCGGAGATCGCGAGCCTCAGCTCCTTCCTCGGCTCACCTAAGCTCGCGCCGCAGGACCGGCTGTCGCTGATGGAGGATCCGCTCGATCCGGCGAAGAGCTTCCTGCCGGCCGTGTTCTACTCCGGCTCCTATCCGGCCTGGCTCGCGCGGCGCGTGCCGGTCAACTTCGCGCCGGCGACCGATGACCAGCCTTACTACGGCGCCTTGCGCGAGCACCTGGGATTCGCCAGCGCCACCCCGGGCAACTTCCTCGACCCGGGCACGGTGTACGTGCTCAATGCATCGATCGTCCGCGGGCTGCCCATGGACGTCATCCACCTCATGTTCACCGCCGCGGGATCGGCATTCTTCATCATCCTGCTGGTTCTCGTGCCGCTGCGCTTCTCGCGGGTGGGGCGGGAGAATGGCGCCGCCGCCGTTCCGCTGCTGACTTATTTCTCCTGCCTCGGCGCCGGGTTCATCATCCTGGAGCTGGTCTTCATCCAGAAGTTCATGAATCTCATCGGCAGTCCGCTCTATACCTACTCGACGGTGATATTTACGCTGCTGTGCGGCGCGGGACTGGGCAGCGTCGCCTCCGAGCGGTTGGGTTTGACCCCGCATCGGCGCTGGTCGCTGCCGTTTCTCGCCGTTATCCTCATCGGCCTCGCGCTCATCGTCTGGTATCCGCACATCGCGCGGCTCGTTCTCGCCCAGCCGCTCGCCGGCCGGGTCGCGCTTTCCGGCGCGCTCCTCTTCCCGCTCGGATTCTTCCTCGGCATGCCGTTTCCGCTGGGTGTCCTCGCCATCCGGCATCAGCCGCGGGGAGCGATCGCCTGGGCCTGGGGGATGAACGGCATCTTCACGGTGGCGGGCGGACTGCTGAGCGTGCTGCTCTCCCTGGAGAGGGGATTCGACTTCACGCTTCTCGTGGCCCTCGGCTGTTATGGCGGCGCGCTCGCCGTATTCGCGCACATGCGCGACATGGTCCCGGCCCGCGCGACTCCCGCGGCCGCACCCTCACCGGTGGACGCCGCGGGCGAGCCCGCCCTCAGCCCCGCGCCGGCGGAGCCGGCGCTGCGGGCCGCTGCGCCGCGCGCGCTCGTGCCGCGGACCGCCACGCAAGCGCCAGCATTCCCAGACCGAAGACGAGCAGCGCCGCGCCCCACCAGAGATTGATATCAATGCCCAGTGAGCGCTGGTAGATGGCGGGGTTGCTGAGCAGGCCGTAGCCCATGAGCAGCACGCCCAGGACTACGAACAGGCTCCCGATCGGAATGCGGATGTCGAGTCCCATGGCATTCAGCGAAAAATGAAGTTGAGGACGATGGCGCCCGCCAGAACGCAGCCGCCGAGCACCGCGGGCCGGGAGTACCACGGCTCCCCGGCCGCCGCGCGCAGGCGCGGGGTGAGCGAGTAGACGAGACCCTTCAGCTCCTCATCCGCGCGCGGCCGTGTCACGACGCTCACTGCGAGCGTCACGAGAAAGCAGACGCCGAAAGCGTAGATCGCCGTCCAGAAGTTCTGTGCCATCTGGCTGGAATAGAGGTGCAGCACCTCGATCCAGCCTCCCTGGATCCCGGTCGCGCTGCCGGCAGGAAGCGTCAGGCCATGGTGCACGGCCGCCGCCGCGGTGCCCGCCAGCAGGCCGAAGAAGGCACCATGCCCCGTGGTCCGCTTGCAGAACATCCCGAGGAGGAAGGTCGCGAACAGCGGCGCGTTCACGAAGGCGAACAGCAGCTGCAGCAGATCCATGATGTTGTTGAATCGGTTGGCCGCATAGGCGGCCGCGATCGACAGCGCGATGCCCGCGACGGTGGCGATCCGACCCATGTTCAGATAGTGCCGGTCGCTGGCGCCGTGGCGGATGTAGGCCTGGTAGATGTCATAGGTCCACACCGTGTTGAAGGCGGTCACGTTGCCCGCCATGCCGGTCATGAAGCTCGCCATCAGGGCCGTGAGGCCGAGCCCGAGCATCCCGCTCGGGAAGTAATGTCCGAGCATGAGGGGAATCACCATGTCGTAGTTGAGCGCGCCATCGGCCTTGTGCGGCAGGGAAAGTCCGCTCGCCCCGCCGTGCAGGGTCGAGGCGATGGCGATCATGCCGGGAAGGATGACGAGGAAGGGAAAGAGCATCTTGGGCACCGCGGCGATGAGCGGCGTGCGCCGCGCCGCTTCCATGGAGTCGGCGGCCAGCGCGCGCTGCACGACCAGGAAGTCCGTGCACCAGTAGCCGAAGGACAGCACGAATCCCAACCCCATCGCGATGCTGATCCACTCCACCCCCATCGGATTCGACGCGGGACTGCTCATCACGGTCCAGGTGCTGGTCCAGGCATCCGGCGCAAAGCCGCGCGACAGCGCCACCTGGCGCAGCCCCGCCGCGAGGCCGTGCCAGCCGCCCACGTCCTTCAGCCCCAGGAAGACGAGCGGCGCGAACCCGAAGACGATGAGAAAGAACTGAAGCACCTCGTTGTAGATCGCCGAGGTCAGGCCGCCGAGGAAGATGTACACGAGGACGATGAGCGCCGAGAGCAGCACGCTGGTGGTGAAATCCCAGCCGAGCAGCAGCTTCAGCAGCAGCGCCATCGCGTACATGGAGATGCCCGAGGAGAACACCGTCATCACCGCGAACGAGATCGCGTTCAGCCCGCGGGTCTTCTCGTCGAACCGCAGCTTCAGATACTCCGGCACCGAGCGCGCCCGCGACCCGTAGTAGAACGGCATCATGAAGATGCCGAGGAACACCATCGCCGGAATCGCCCCGACCCAGTAGAAATGGCTGGTCGCCATGCCGTACTTGGCGCCCGAGGCCGCCATGCCGATCACTTCCTGCGCGCCGAGGTTGGCGGAGATGAAGGCGAGCCCGGTGATCCACGCCGGAATCGACCGCCCGGAGAGGAAGTAGTCCGTGCTGGTGCGCATGTGGCGCTTCAGCGCCGCGCCGATCCCCAGCACGAACGCGAAGTAGACCCCCATGATCGTCCAGTCGATCGCAGCCGGATGCACAGCCACCCCTCGGGCAAAAATAAATCATAGCAATTGCCCGGCTAAATGTCTGAGAAATGGCCCGGTCCGCGCGACGTGTTATGTCGGCGCCGACGGGCGGACGCGCGCGGTTACACGCGGTCGTGCGCCGGATGAGCGGGCGCCATCGGCGCTGGAGCGCGCGTTATCGGCCGCCGCGCCGCGGCGCGCCCGCGGGCCTGGGCGAGCCGCGCGGCGGCGGCGCCGCCCTCGCGGCCCCACCGCCGGACGGCAACGGGCGATACATCGGCGGCGGGCTCACGGGGGGCCGGTACGGAGTGCGGGCGGCTTGCGCCGGCGCCTGATAACGGAAAGTGTTCTCCTGCGGCCGGTACATCGGCGGCGGCGCCCGCCACTGCGGGGCATAGCCGCCTCCGAAGGATTCCGGCTCCGCATCGGCGCGCTCATTCAACGGTGGGCGTTGCTGCTGCGGACGCACCTCCGGCGGCCGCGCCGCGGGCGCGGCGGATGGGCGAGCTTGCTGCGGCGCGAAGCGCTGCTGCGGAACCTCACGCGGCGACTGTCCCTGCGCCCACGGCGGACGATCACTGCGCAGCGCGGGTGCCGGCGGCCGCTGCGGCTGCTGCACCGCGCGTAGCGGGGGTGGAGCGAGCCGCTGCTGTGCGCGTTCCGGCGGCAGACTCGGCTGCTGCAGCGTCCGCTCGCGATCCGACATGCTGGGATTGATGGCCGCGCGGCGGTTGCCCGTGGGACTCGCCAGCCGCACGGGTGCCGCCGGCGTGTATGGCCGCATTTGCGACAACTGGGTCACAGACAGAGGCTGCCCGCCGTTCGCACGCACGGCGGCCTGCTCCCTCGCGAAGGAGACGGGCGCGCGCGGCGGAGCGAGCCGTGCCACCACCGGGCGATCGACCAGCGCACGCGGCGGTGTCCTCACGACGCTGCCCGCATTCACTCCGAGGACGCTCTGCCGCAAAGGCGCGATTCCCGGTCCCGAGGTCGTCGGCTGCAGGCCCGCCATGCTCTCGCGTGGCAAGGCCACGCGGTGCGGACCCACGGGCTGAGCGGAGACGAATACGTTGCGCGCAACGACGGTCGTTGCGCCGGGGATCTGGCTGTTGACATATCGGACGTTGTTGGTACGTCCGCCGTACGCGTCGCCCGGACCCAGCGGGAACCAGCCGACACGACCGCCGGCCGACACCTGGGCACCCCGGCGGACGCCGACCCACGCAACCAGCGCAGGCGCATATGTCGGGCGCACGCCGCGCGGGCCCGGCACCCAACACCAGCGATGTCCCCAGTACCCCCAACGCCCATAGTGGAATGGAGCGAATCCCCATGGCTCCGCATCGACCCACGTCCAACCCCATGGCGAAACCCACGCCCAATTTCCGAGGCTGTACGGCGCCCAACCTATGGCAACGGTCGGGAACCACGCATAGCCCCAGTCGGGCGTGTCCTCCCAGGTCCCGTAGGAGCCCAGATCATCCGCCCCGACCGTATCCGGCGGGACGTAGTCCTGCGCAACGGCCGCCTGCTGCTGCTCCTGCTGATCGCGCTGCAGCGACCATTGATCCAGCGGATCCGGCGCGCCGAGGGTCGCGTAGTCGGCGGCCAGCGCACCCGTGCCCGTGAAAGTGACGCTCTGCTGGGCAGCGACGGGATAGGACTGTCCGCCGCCGGTCACGAGCGCCGCGCCGTCAGCGACCTCGACGATCGTCGCGTCGCCGCTGTCGCTCACGTCGACCCGATAGGTTCCCGGTTGCTCCAACGTCACGGCGAGGTTGGGAGTGTCGATCTCATCGTGCTCACCGCTCGCGAGCGAGCGCACTCGAACGATGACCGTCCCCGCGGTGACCTGCATCTGCGCGGTCTGGTCGTCGAGGTTGAGGAAAGAGAACCCGGTGGTGCTGCCGAGGCGGATGACGGCATCGCCGATGTCGATCTCGGCGCGGGAATCCTGGTCGGCCCACAGCTTGTCGCCCAGTGTCAGCGGGCGGTTGATGACGGCGCTCGTCCAAGTGGTGGTACCCGCCGGCTCGAGCGACACGCTGCCTTCCGCATCGCTCAGCTGGCCGGCGCGTCCGGGAGAACCGGCCTCACCGGAATCCTCGCCGAGCTGCTCGATCATCTGGGTCTGATCCCCTTGCGGCTCATCCTGCGCGGCCGCCGCCCCCAGCCCGCCGAGGCAGATCAGCATCCCGGCCGCGATGCCGCCGCAGACTGATGAAACTCGCATTCTCATGCCAAGGATGCTCCGGTACCGCTCGAGCGATAGCCTACAGCATTCCGCGCTACGGCTATCCCATTGGACAGAACGCCGAAAGGTCGGCTTCGCCGACCGCATGCTGCATTTATCGGCGCCAGGCGCTGAACCCAGAGTGAACTGCCGGGGAGATCTGTGCCACGATGCGCCCATGCCCCGAGTGACGGTTCAGGAGCTCAACGTTTACCCGCTGAAGTCCGCTCGCGGGATACCGCAGGCCCGCGTCCGGCTGGCCACGACGGGCTTCGAGTGGGACCGCCACTGGATGGTCGTGCGCGAAGACGGCCTTTTCCTCACTCAGCGCACACACCCATCGCTGACCCTCATTTTGACGGAACTGACCCGCGCTGGGCTCACCCTGTCAGCGGAAGGCCTCGACCCGCTCCTCCTGCCACTTACGCCCCAAGGGGCGAGCCGACCCGTGCGCATTTTCAAGGACGCCTGCCAAGGGCTCGATCAGGGAGATGAAGCGGCGGCCTGGGTGAGTCGCGTGCTCGGTGAGCCGGTGCGTGTCGTACGTACCCCGGCAACACCGGACCGCAGGGCGAGTCCGCAGTTCGCCGGCCCGCGCCCGGCGCCGGTGGCCTTCCCCGACGGCTACCCGATCCTCGTCTGCAATCGGGCTTCCCTCGATGATCTGAACGGGCGCATTCCGGAGGCGCTGCCCATGGAGCGCTTCCGCCCCAGCCTCGTGCTGGCGGGGCTGCCGCCCTTTGCGGAGGATCGCATCGCCACCATCGAGATCGGTCCGATCGCGCTGACGCTGGTGAAGCCCTGCACCCGCTGCATCATCCCCTCGACCGATCAGCGCACCGGTATCCGTGGTTTCGACCCCCTGCCGGTGCTGCGCACGTTTCGCTTCGACCGCAAACTCCTCGGCGTCACCTTCGGTGAGAACGCCGTCATCACCCGCGGCGTCGGCGAATTCCTCGAGCGCGGCGCCGAGTGCCGGGTCGCCTACGATTGATCTTTGCCGCCCGGACCGATACCGTGCCACCCGCCTGTGACGGAGTGGGTTCCGGAAGATGAAAAAAACGGCGCTGCTTTTGGCGACGAGCGTGATCGCATCACAAGGAGCGGCGTACGCCCTGGGCGTGACACCTTACCTGCCCTTGAATCTCGACCCCGACGTCGAAGACCAGGTGGAGCGGGTCCTCATTCTGGGTGATGAGCCGGTGATGACCCGTCCCATCCCCGCGGCGCTGGTCCTCGACGCTCTTCCCAAGGCGTGCAAGGTGGATCGCCCTCTATGCGAGAGCGTGCAGCGCTACCTCGACCGGTACATGCACGATACCGGAGTCGAATTCACCAGCGTCTCCGCCGCCGCGACGTCCGGGTCGTCCAATAGCGTACTGCCGAACCAGCACGGTGAGAAAGCGCAGAGCCCGTACGAAGTCGCGGCAGCGGCTTACGTGCAGCCCAATTCCTACATGCTGCTCAACGTCGGCGGCGTCGCGTACCAGGGCCGCGCGACTCCAACCGGAACGATGCTCAGTCTCGGATTCGATTGGGCACAGCTCGACATCGGCTGGCGCGACCACTGGTGGTCACCGATGACCGACAGCGCGATGCTGATCAGCACGGAGGCGCCGACGATGCCCTCCATCACCCTGTCGAACTATCGGCCGCTCACTCCTCTCGGCCTGCAGTACGAGACTTTCATCGGCCGGATGTCGGAGCAGGACGACATCGAGCTGCCGATCACGGGAACGACTACGGAGTTCACCCACGGATACCCCAAGATTGCCGGCATCCGGTTAGGTCTCGAGCCGGTGAGCGGCTGGGCGCTCTCGGCGCAGCGCGTCGTGATCTGGGGCGGCGGCGCCGCCGGCGGCCAGTCCTTCGGCGACGTGCTCAAGGCCGTCTTCAACCCCGGCCAGGCCCAGACCACGGGATTCGGCGGCCGCTCGGCGATCGGCAAGCAGGAAGCATCCTTGACCAGTCGGCTCATTTTCCCCGGCCGCATGCCTTTCTCCGTGTATTTCGAGTATGCCGGCAACGACACCCTGGCCGGACACCCGCCTCTGGTCGGCAAACCCGACATCTCCGCCGGAATCGAGTTTCCGCGCATCGGCCCGTTCAGCCTGACGTACGAGATCTCGTCGTTCGCTCCCACGTGGTACGTACATGCCGCAACCAACGTCCAGACCGGCTATCAGTACGGCATCACCAACTACGACGACAGCCTCGGCAACTGGTTCGGCGATCAGCGCGTGGCGGCGACGGCCAACCACGTCGCGGATCAGATCGGCGGCCAAGGCAACATGGTGCGGCTCGGCTGGGAACCGGCTTTCGGCGGTCTGATGCAGCTGCAGCTGCGGGCGTTGGCCAACGAGAACGGCACGCTTTACGGCAGCTACTCCTACAGCAACGAATACCTCGGGTCGCTGAGCTATTCGTATCCCTGGAAGGGATACACGGTGGGGGCGGAAGTCGATGAGGGACGGGACGTCTTCGGCGCGCACTTCACGCGCCTCGAAGGCTATTTGCGCGACGGTGATGCATTGCTCGGCGGCGATGAGGATTCGGCGACGGCCGCCTTCGCCGAGGACGCTCGCCCCGACGGCGATGAGATCTATGTCAGCGCGGGCGTGGACTACTACCGCACTCAGGTCAACCTCCATCTGACCGCCTATCCGGCCTACTACACGAAATCGACCGCCGGTCCCTACATCGGTATCGGCGCCCGCCGGCAGGTCTCGGCGCACCAGGATCTCGGCGTGGGGGTCGATGCGGATGACATCAGCGGGCGCAATCTCGTCAGCGTCCGCATGCTCGACTACCGTTATCGGACGAGCTGGCCACTGGCCATCCACGCGTTCTTCGGCGCCTCGCGCTATGCGTTGGCAACGCCGGCCTACGGGGTTTACCTGGGTGGCGGGCTGCAATGGCGCAACGTGCTGCCCGGCTGGGACATCGGCCTCGACTACCGCACGGTGTTGTATGCGCAGCGGCAGCGGGATCTTCCCACCGATCCCCAGCCGCTCGGCACCGCGAAGCCCGACTCCCTGACCAGCGTTTACGGGTGGACGCTGTACCTCTCGCGGAAGTTCTGACGAACCCGGCGGGAGCCCGCCCCGAGGGACGGGACGGGGTGGGCCGGGAACCCACCAGCCGCAGCCCGCGTTGGTCAAGGTGTTCCATCCACACCGAGACCCCGTCGTGATTTTGGCATGGACGTAGCCATACCCGGACCCGGCGCACGTCGCAACCGTGACGGTTTCCGTATCCTCCGGGGCATGCGAACGGACTCCTTCGCGCCGTTCCTGGCGGCACTGCTGCTCCTCACGGCGCCTGCGGCCGCTGCGGCGGCGCATGCCCGCGACGAGGCCGCGGCCGCCGTCCCTTCCGATGCGGAGCTCGAGCGGTCCCATGCCGTGATCGGGCGCATCATCATCCACAACGAGAACATCTTCGATCTGGCGGATCCGAAGGACGATTACTGGCTGGGCAGGCTCGCCGACCGCCTCCATCCGGTCACGCGCCTGCGGACCATCAGCGAGCAGCTCCTCTTCCACACCGGCGAGCCATTCTCGCGCCACCTGCTGGATGAGTCGGCCCGTATCCTGCGCGCCAATCCCTATTTCTACGACGCGTCGGTCGTGCCCGTCGCCTATCACGACGGCAAAGTCGACGTTCTCGTGGTCACCCGCGACGTCTGGACCCTCAATCCGGGATTCAACTTCTCGCGCAGCGGCGGCACGAATCAGACGGGTGTGACGCTCGAGGACGTCAACACCCTCGGGACGGGCACCGACGTCAAGCTCCAGCACACCACGTCCGTGGATCGCTCCGAGTCGGACGTCCAGGTGATGAACCCGCACACGTTCGGCACCTGGTTCACGACGGATCTCGCCTACGGCACGCTGAGCGACGGCAAGATGCGCGAATTCATCCTCGACCGGCCTTTCTACGCCCTGGAGACACAACACGCCGGCGGCATCAGCATCAACGACAGCACCCAGGACGATTCGCTGTGGAACCTGGGGCAGGAAGTCGACCGGTTCGCCGACCACACCCGGTTCTATCAGATCTACTACGGCTTCTCGAATGGGCTCGAAAACGGCTGGACGCGCCGCTACAGCGTCGGGTTGAGTTACGACGAGCACGTGTTTTCCGATTCGAATCAGTGGACCGGGCTCACCGTCCTGCCGCAGGACCGCAAGTTCGTCTACCCGTGGCTGCGATTCGACCTGGTCCAGGACGAGTGGGCGGCGCTGCGCAACCACAATCAGATCGGCCGCACCGAGGACTTCGACATGGGCGCTTACGCCACGGTGAAGCTCGGCTGGGCGGACACCGCATTCGGCTCCAGCCGTGATGCGATTCCCTTTCAGCTCGCCGCGGGCGACGGATACTTCCTCTCGAAGCGACAGACGCTGCTCATCTCCAGCGTCTACACCGGCAGGCTGGAGGGCGGCGATCTGGACAACGCCGTGCTCAACAGTGCGGTCCGCTATTACGACGAGCAGTCGGGTTATTGGCCCTTTCGCGATGGCAACTGGCTCTTCTTCTCGACGCTCGCCGCGTCGGTGGGCAAGCGGCTCGACTTCGAGGACCAGATCCTGCTCGGGGGTGACAACGGCCTGCGCGGCTATCCGCTGCGCTACCAGGACGGCACTTCGCGCGCGCTTCTCTCCCTCGAGGAGCGCTACTTCAGCGACTGGTACCCGTTTCGCCTATTCCGCGTCGGTGCCGCGGTCTTCTTCGACATGGGCCGTACGTGGGGCAGCGCGCCCCTGGGACAGGCGAGCCTCGGGATGCTGAAGGACGCCGGGTTCGGGCTGCGCTTCGGCAATGCCCGCACCGGGCTCGGGAACGTCATCCACGTCGATCTGGCGTTTCCCTTCAACTCCGGCCCCACGGACATCAAGCACGTACAGTTTCTCGTGCAGACGGAGCAGGAGTTTTAGCTCATTTGCGCTTGGGTCCGAGCCCGGGAGGCGCGAGGATGGTGCCGTCCGGCAGGCGGATGCCGCTGTTGCTGGCCGGCGGCGCGGGGGCCTTGGGAGGCGCGGCGGGCGGAGCCTTGGCGGCGCTGCCCGCCGCGGCCAGCGGCGCCTTGGGGGGTGGCGCCTTGGCGGTGGTATCGACCTTCGCGGGCGCCGCAACGGGCTCTTCTGGCGCGTGGGGCGGCAGCACCTCCACGGAAAGCGTGAAGGTGCGCTTTTCGGCACCCTGGAGAGCGCCCACGTTGACCACCTGGCGGTCGACCTCCTCGCCCCGATCGTTGCGGATCGAGATGGTCACGAAGTACTCCCACGCATCCTCGACCGGCGGATGACGGATCATGGCCTCCACCTTGAGCGCCGAGGTTGCGGCCACCTGCCGCTTCGCCGCTTCCGAATCGAAGCGCAGGTGGTGCATGCAGCCCGGGCAGATGCTCAGGCTCTCGAGGATGACCGCCTTGCAATGCGGGCAGGTGCGCGTCTTGCCCGTCGGGGACGGGCGAGAAGCGACGTTCATCAGCTGCCGTATCCCTTCGTCTCAGCCTTGGTACGCGTTTCGCCTTCCCAGCCGAACTCGACCTGGCCGCGCATGCGCGAGCCCGCGGCCACGGTGAGCGACCCGGCTTTGACGTCGCCGCTGATCACACCGCCCTCGAGCAGCTCTACGCGCTTGGCGTTCTCGATATTGCCGACGAGCTCTCCGCCGACGACCACGACGCTGGCCTTGACCTGGCCTTCGAGGTGCGCGCCGGTGTCCAGCGTCACATTACCGTCGACCTGAACGTCGCCTTTGAAGCGGCCGGCGATGCGGACATGACCCGAGCCCACGATCTTGCCTTCGATGGTCAGATCGGAGGCGATGACGGATTCTTTCATGTCTAAGCGCTGCTGATTGGCGGGACGGCGGGGCATTTCCGGGGTGAGCGGGGCGACATTGCTCTTTTCCGGCGGTGCGGCCGGCGCTGGCGTGCTGCCGAAGGCCGGTGAGGCTCCTGCCGAAGGGGTTGCGGTTCCGGTATTCGTATCTTTCCAAAGCGCCATGAGATGGCCCCCGTCAAGTAGTGAGAGAGGAAACCGGAAAGGTACTCGTCGTCGCGGCCAAGGGCCAGTGTCTCCGCTCACCGACAGGGCTGTCGAGCCCAAGGATAGGCCTCCCTACGCACGAGGTGCTTCGGGAGGCGGGCCCCCCTACGCTCGAGGTGCTTCGGGAGGCGGGCCTCCTAGGCGCTTCGTGCCTCGGGAGGCGGGCCTGGCCGGACGGCATCCAGCAGCACCTCGAAGTCGGCGCCCTTGGTGACGAAGGCGGCCGCCCCGCGGCGCTTGGCTTCGCGGGCGACATCCTCACTGAAGGCGATCCCGCTGAATACGATGATGCGCAGCGACGGCAGGGCGGCGGCCAGCTCCGCGATCAGGGGCAACCCGCTACCTCCTTGCAGCATGAGATCCAGGATGAGGGCGTCGGCCTCGGTCCGCCGCGCAGCGGCGAGCACGTCGGCCGCCTCGGCCACCTGCCCGACACAGCGCATGTCCGGCTCGGTATTGATCAACTGGCTCATGATGTCGCTGAGATCCCGATGGTTCTCCGCGATGAGCACTCGCAAAGGTCTCGTCTTATCGTGCAAAGGGTTTCCCTGCCGATGGGGTGCCAGCCCAGCCGCGCTGAGCAAATCACATGCCCGGCGCCGATACACAATCTGCAAAACTTCGCTGCGCGCCGCCGGCGCCTCAAGCCTCGATCAGGCGCAGCAACTCCCCGGTCTTCTCCCGCATCAGCGCCTCGCTGCCGCGAGCCTCCACGTTCAGCCGAACCAGCGGCTCCGTGTTGGATCCGCGCAGGTTGAAGCGCCACTGCGCGAACTCCATCGACAACCCGTCGGTGAAGTCCGTGGTGAGCGCATCGCGCCCGTAATGTTGCCGTGCCCGCGCCAGGATCGACTTTGCGTCGGACTTCAGGTGCCGGTTGATCTCGCCGCTGATCGGGAAGAGCCGCATGCGCTCGCCGACGAGCTGCGACAGCGGCCCGCGCTGGGCGATCACCTGCAGCACGATGAGCCAGGGGATCATGCCGCTGTCGCAGTACGAGAAGGTGCGGAAGTAATGATGCGCGCTCATCTCGCCGCCGTAGACGCCGTCGACCTCCCGCATCTTCTGCTTGATGAACGCGTGCCCGGACTTGCACAGCACCGGCTCGCCGCCGTGACGGCGCACCAGGTCGATGGTGTTCCACGTGAGGCGCGGGTCATGCACGATCCGCCCGCCGCGCTCGCGCGCCAGGAAGACCTCCGCCAGCAGGCCCACCAGATAGTAGCCCTCGATGAACTGCCCCCGCTCATCGAAGAAGAAGCAGCGGTCGTAATCCCCGTCCCAGGCCAGTCCAACATCGGCGCCGGAGCGGCGGACGACATCGGCCGTCGCGGCGCGGTTCTCCTCCAGCATCGGATTCGGAATCCCGTTGGGGAAAGTCCCGTCGGGCTGGTGGTTGACCTTGATGAACTCGAACGGCAGGTGCGGCTCGAGCTGATCGATCACCAGGCCGGCGCCGCCGTTGCCGGCGTTGACCACGACCTTGAGCTTGCGCAGTTTCGAGCGGTCGACGTAACCCAACAGGTGCTCGAGGTACCTGGCGCGGATGTCGAGCGGGCGGTCCGTTCCCGGCCGCGCGGCCTTCCCGGGCAGCCGGCCCGAGGCGATCATGGCGCGCATCTCGTTGAGGCCCGTGTCGCTGCTCACCGGACGCGCCTGCTCGCGCACGAATTTCATGCCGTTGTAGTCCGGCGGATTGTGGCTGGCCGTCACGGTGATGCCGCCGTCGAGCGACTCGGCGAAGGTGGCGAAATAGGCCCCCTCGGTGCCCCAGAGGCCGATGTCGAGGACGTCCGACCCGCAGTCGGTGAGTCCCCGCTTCAGGGCGGCGGCAAGCTGCGGGCTCGAGAGGCGGATGTCGTGGCCGACCGCGACCCGCTTGGGGGCGACGAGCGCCGCGAAGGCGCGGCCGATGTCGTAGGCCAGCGACTCGTTGATCTCATCCGGAATGCGGCCGCGGACGTCATACGCCTTGAAGGAATTGAGGTTCGTCATGCCGCGCCTAGGTGGTCGTCCCCTTGCGGCCGTAGTGATCCTCCAGCCGCACGATGTCGTCCTCTCCCAGGTACGATCCCGACTGCACCTCGATGATGTGCAACGGAATCATCCCCGGGTTCTCGATCCGGTGCCGCACCCCGATCGGAATATAGGTGGACTGGTTCTCCTCGAGCAGGAAGACTTCCTCCCCGCGCGTGATGCGGGCGGTGCCGGAAACGACGATCCAATGCTCCGCCCGGTGATGGTGCAGCTGCAGGGACAGCACGGCACCCGGCTTGACCTTGAGGCGCTTCACCTGGAATCGCGGTCCGTTCTCGATGCTGTCGTAGCTGCCCCAGGGACGGAACACTTCGCGGTGCAGGGAATGCTCGTACCGCCCGCGCTCCTTCAGCCGGAAGACGAGCTTCTTCACGTCCTGTACCCGGTTGCGGGGGGCGACCAGGACGGCATCCTTGGTCTCCACGACCACGTGGTCCTTGAGACCCACCGCGGAGACCAGGCGGCTCTCGGAGTACAGATAGCACCCCTCGGAGTCTTCGCAGATCACATCGCCCCGGGAAACGTTGCCGCGCGCATCCGGCTCGCTCGCCTCGTGCAAAGCAGCCCAGGAGCCGACGTCGCTCCAGCCGGCCGCCAGCGGCACCACCACGGCATCGGAGGTTTTCTCCATCACCGCATAGTCGATCGAGTCGCTCGGACAGGCCTCGAAGAGCCGCTTGTCGACGCGCGTGAAATCGAGATCCGCTTTCGCGGCCCCGAACGCCTCCGCGCAGACCGTCGCGATACCCGGCGCCAGACGACCCAGCTCCTCGAGGTAGCGCCGGGCGCCAAAGAGGAACATGCCGCTGTTCCAGTAGTAGTCTCCGGAGGCCACGAAGTCCTTCGCCAGCGCGCTGCTCGGCTTCTCCACGAAGCGGACGATGCGGTGGACCGTACCGCTCGCGGGACCCCGCTGGATGTACCCATACCCGGTCTCCGGGGTCGCGGGCACGATGCCGAAGGTCACCAGCTGGCCTTCCTGGGCGGCGGCGAGAGCCGCCTGGATCGCCCTGTGGAACGCCGGAACGTCGCGGATCACGTGGTCGGCGGGAAGGACCAGCAGCAGCGGGTCGCCCGCCGCTTTCGGGCCCGCCGCCTTCAGGGCCGCATGGGCAGCCAGGGCGATGGCCGGCGCCGTATTGCGCCCGATGGGCTCGAGCACGATCGCCTGGGGCTCTATCCCCAGCTGGCGCAGCTGCTCTGCGACCAGGAAGCGGTGCGCCTCGTTGCACACCACCACCGGCGCCGCCGCCCCCAGACCCTCGAGCCGCAGCGCGGTCTGCTGAATCATGGTGCGCTCGCCCGTGAGCGCCAGAAGCTGCTTCGGATAGAGCTCGCGCGACAGCGGCCAGAGGCGCGTACCGGCGCCGCCGGACAGGATGACTGGGGTGAGCATGGGAATTTACCGGTTCAGATGGGCTGCTCGAGCGGCCGTCCCCGGCCGATCGCGTGATAGGTCATGCCGAAGCGGCCGACCATCGCCGGATCGTAGAGGTTGCGGCCATCGAAAATCAGTGGCGATTTGAGTAATTGTTTCAGACGCTCGAAGTCCGGACTGCGGAATTCCTGCCACTCCGTCACGATCGCCAGGGCGTCCGCGCCCTCGGCGGCCTCATAGGCGTTGCGGGCCAGCTCGAAGTTGCCCTGGCCGGCATAGATGCGTGCAGCTTCCGCGCCAGCCACCGGATCGTAGGCCCGCACCCGCACGCCCGCCTGCAACAGGTGATCGATGATGGTGCGCGAGGGCGCTTCCCGCATGTCATCGGTATTGGGTTTGAAGGCGAGACCCCAGAGGGCGATGGTGCAGCTCTTCAGCCGCTCGCCGAAATGCCGCCGCATCTTCTCGACCAGGACCTCCTTCTGGCGCGCATTCACCGACTCCACGGCGTTGAGAATCTGCGGCTCGTGATCGACCTCGCGCGCCGAGCGGATCAGCGCCCGCACGTCCTTGGGGAAGCAGGATCCGCCATAACCGGTCCCGGGATATATGAAACTGTAACCGATGCGCGGATCGGAGCCGATGCCGACGCGTACTTTCTCGATATCCGCGCCGACCCGTTCCGCCAGGTTCGCCAGCTCGTTCATGAAGCTGATCTTGGTGGCGAGCATCGCGTTCGCCGCGTACTTGGTGAGCTCCGAGGAGCGGATGTCCATCACGATGAGACGGTCGTGATTGCGCGTGAACGGCTCGTACAGGGCGCGCATCAACTCCGTGGTGCGCGGATTGTCGGTGCCGACGACCACCCGATCCGGCTTCATGAAGTCCTGGACCGCCGCGCCTTCCTTGAGGAATTCCGGATTCGAGACCACATCGAACTCGACGGCCGCACTCCGGGCCGCGAGGGTGGTCGCGATCTCGCGGCGGACTTTGTCGGCCGTCCCCACGGGAACGGTGGACTTGGTGACGACCACGCAGTAGCGGCTCATGTGGCCGGCAATGGTCCGCGCCGCCGCCAGCACGTAGCGCAGGTCCGCCGAGCCGTCCTCGTCCGGGGGGGTGCCGACCGCAATCAGCTGGAACAGCCCGTGCTCGACGCCCTGGGCGGCATCCGTGGTGAACTCGATCCTGCCGGCTTCCGCGTTGCGGCGGATCAGGGCCTCGAGGCCGGGCTCATGGATCGGAATCTCGCCGCGCTTCAGCCGCTCGATCTTCCCTGTGTCGACATCGACACAGACCACATGGTTGCCGGCGTCCGCCAGGCAGGCTCCCGTCACCAAACCGACATATCCGGAGCCGAAAATTGTGACACGCATTGGCGGCAGCGTAACGGAAGGCTGGACGGCTCTCAAGCAGGAAGCTTGCCTAGGCTGATTCCAGGCCTTGGCGGCTGTTGCGCACGGTCAGAGTCGGCCGCCATCGTGTCGGAAGTCCTTATTCGAGTTGAACTTTGTGTTTTCAAACCCCTCAAGGTCTAGGTATACTTCGCGCCGACCTGAGAAGACGCGAGCAGACGACGAGGGGGATTTCCTCAACCGCTCACGCGGTTGCTTGGCTGGACAGACAAGCTGATGCACGGTCCCACAATAGCAACATCAATCGGACTCATGACCGGCGCGCCGCCGCAGGCGCCCGCCGGCCTCCTCCACCTGCCGCCGCGCTTCCCATAGCGGCCATGGCTGGGCTGGAAGTCCGACCGAACCTTGCACCGCTCTCAGAGCACCTACCGGAGTGCAGGACCCGTCGCCGGGAGCGCGGTTTGCTCATGGCATGCCAGCGGGAATTGTGAGCCATGCACGTTAATTGCATGCGCTCAGGGGGATGGGAACCGAGCCGCACTAGTCAACTTCCACAACATACAGGCGTTAAGTTTCTGAAATGTGGAGCCAGTTCTTGAACGCAGCCGCGGGCCCCGGAAATACTCAACATTATGCCTGTCGCCCGCCCGCGACAGTGGTCGGTCATTGAGTCTGGGAAGGAGACTTGATCTTGTCGACGCAGCATGCAAACGAGGCAGCGCCCCAAAGACTGGCGGCCGCTGGCCCGGCGCGCAGGCCATCCCGGCCCCATCTGGTCTCGAGCGGCGAGCGGCGCGTGAGCTTCGACTCTGACGTCCAGGCGGAAGGCGCGGTTGCCCTCGAGTCGGCTTCGGCCCTGCATTCCTTCGAGCCGCGCTGGGAAGACATCCCCGCGCAGCCTGCGTCGCCAACCGCCCGGCCCGCTCCGTTCTATGCCCCCCTCAAGAGAATTCTGGACGTGCTGGGCACCATCGTGCTCGCCCTGGTCTTCTCGCCGCTGATCCTGGCCATTGCGGTGATGATGCGCCGGGAAGGGGGCTCGATCATCTACAAGCACCGTCGCATCGGCCGCGACGGGCGCGCATTCGAGTGCCTGAAGTTCCGTACCATGGTGCCCAACGCCGAACAGGTGCTGCGAGACGTTCTGGAGCGGGATCCGGCCATGAGGGCGGAGTGGGTGCGCGATCACAAGCTGCGGTGCGATCCGCGGGTGACGACGCTCGGCAGATTCCTGCGGCGCACCAGCCTCGATGAGCTGCCGCAGCTTTGGAACGTGATGCGCGGCGAGATGAGCCTCGTCGGTCCACGGCCGGTGGTCCGGGAGGAGCTGCTCCGATACGGCCGCAATGTCCGCACCTATCTGTCCGCCAAGCCGGGAATTACCGGACTCTGGCAGGTGAAGGGACGCAATGACACCGACTACCGCCGGCGGGTGGTGCTCGATACCTATTACGTGAGAAACCAGAATTTACTGCTCGACCTCTACATTCTCTTCAAGACCACCCGCGTCGTCCTCGGCGGAAGCGGAGCCTACTGACCGGCGCGCGACGCTGCCAGGCGCCCGACCCAAGGTGCTGGTGCTGCTGGCTTCGTGCAACGGTGCGCGCTGGATCGTCGAGCAGATCGATTCCATCCTCGAACAGACGGGTGTCGAAGTTTCGATCATCGTCAGGGACGACTGCTCCATGGATGCAACACGCGCGCGCATCGCGCCCTTCCTGCAGCATTCTGCGGTGAGCCTGACTTGGGGCGAGGCGCCGAGCGGCTCGGCGGCGCAAAACTACTTCAGTCTCATACGTGACAACACCGCCGAGGGTTTCGACTTCATTGCGCTTGCCGATCAGGACGATACCTGGAACGCCGACAAGCTCGCCAGAGCCTGCGGGCAGCTGGCCGTGCACGGCGCCGCGGGCTATTCCAGCGCCACCCTCGCAGTCTGGCCGAACGGCAGGTCCGCAGTCCTCACCCAGTCACCCCGCACGACGCCCTCCGACTTCCTCTTCGGCGGCATGGGACAGGGCTGCACCTTCGTGTTGACCCGCGGCTTCTACGTCCGCGTACGCGGGTTCCTGGCCGGCAATCCCGCCGTCACCCGCGACATCCACTACCACGATTGGGCCCTCTATGCGCTGGCACGCACCTGGCGTCTGCCCTGGATTTTCGATCCGGTGCCGTCGGTCCGCTATCGGCAGCACGATCGGAATGACACCGGGGCCAGGACCAGCGTCGCCGGCTGGCGCAAACGCCTGACGCTGATCCGGCGCGGATGGTTCGCCCATCAACTGCGGGCGATCGCCGGCTTGTGCGCCGCGGGTGATCCGGCGAACGCCATGGTCTCCAACTGGCGCGCGGCGCTGCTCGCTCCGGCGACCTGGGCGCGGCGCCTGCAGATGGCGCGCTTCTGCTTCAGCGGCGGCCGCCGCAGCCTTCGCGACAACGCCGTGCTCGTGACCGCCGCCCTGGCGGGCTGGATCTGAAGATGCCCAACCGGCCTGTGACGCTCGACCCAAACCGTGGCGGCTTCCTGGACGCTCGCGTGCAATGATCATAGAATTTGTCATGCTCGGAAGTGCGACCTCATGAAATCGGAAACCCTGCTCCGCCTCAACCGACTGGCTCCCGCACGGCTCAAGTACGCCGCCGTCCTGCTCGCGGACATGGTTCACGCCCGCCACCTGATCGTGCGGCTCGATCCCATCATGGCGTGCAATCTTCGCTGCGGCATGTGCTATTTCAGCGACGAGAAATTCCTCCCGCCCGGACCGGTTCGCCGCTTCTCGCGCGAGGACGTGGAGCGTCTGGGCGGGCAATTCTTCCCCCTCGCCCTGCAGGTGCACATCGGTTGCGGCACGGAGCCCACGATGTACAAGGGCTATGCGGGTCTGGTCGCGCTCGCGCGCCGGCACAAGGTGCCCTTCATCGGCTTCACGACCAACGCCCAACTCCTGACGGCGCCGCACCTGCGGACCATGATCGAGTCCGGCCTGACGGAGATCACCCTGTCCACCCACGGCGTGCACAAGGAAACCTACGAGCGCCTGATGGTCGGCGCATCGTGGGAAACCTATCACGCCAATGTCAGGATGCTGTGCGACCTCAAGAAGGAGCTCGGCGTCGCCAACCCGCGCCTGCGCATCAACTACACGGTCAACAGCTCGAACCTGCGCGAGCTGCGCCAGTTCTTCACGCGCTTCGATGATTACGATATCTCGGTGCTGCAGATCCGACCGATGGACAACATCGGCGACACCGCGTATCACTGGGAAGATCTGTCGTCGGTGGCGGGCGAGTATCACGACATCGTCGGGGAGCTGCAGCAGCAATGCCGCGACCGGGGCATCCGTCTGATGGCGGGGGAGCCGGAGGTGCAGGCGGAGAACAAATACGCGACCGTATACGAGACCGCCGTCCTGCGCGTGCTCAACCCGAATACGGTATGGCGGGAGGACTACGACTTCCGCAACCAGACCTACCGGCAATACCTCAGGAAGGCCGGCTTTCGCCGCGAAGTGCTCAACTACATCCTGCGCGGCGACCGCTCGCTGCCGCGGACCAACCGTCTCGCCTCCTCGAGAGTGCTCAGCTGAGCTCCGGCCTCGGCTGAAACAGATAATCATGGACTGAGAGCTGGGCGACGGACTCGTAGCCGCAGGACTGAAGAAAGCCCGCGAGCCGCTCGATGTCGCGGCATTCGACGCAGATGCATCGAAATCTGTACCTGGCGTGCTCGATTCCTTTCAGCACCTCGATTTCCGCCCCCTCCACGTCCAGCGACAGCAGGTCGATCAGTGAGGGTGCCTTGGCCTCCTCCAGTATGCTGTTCAGCGTTCTCGCCACGGCGCCGAATATGACGTTGTCATGCGTCGAGTCGAGGAAGGTCTTGCCGATTCTTGCGTGCCCCAGGGGATCGGCGATATCCGACTCCACACTCATCGGCACCGACATCAGGTTCGAATACGCGATCGGAACGAACCGATCCCGGTAATCGAAGGACGTGCATGCATTGCAAAACACCTGCGTATTCTTCGAGCGATTCGCCCTGCACTTGAAGTAGTTGTGCAGGACCGGCTCGACCAGGACTCCACGCCAGTTTCTGTAGCGCTCGAAGTAGAGCGTATTCGACTGCGACACCCCGTCGTTGGCCCCCAGCTCGACGAAATAGCCGTCGTCGAAGTCGAGATGTTTTTCGAGCTTCGCGTCCAGGCTGTTGAGACCGAAGTACTGTCGGTGCCTGTACTTTGCCGGGCCGACGGACCTTCCAATCAAGGGCCGCAGCAACTGCTTTATCCGTTCCCGCATGGCTGTCTATTCTACAGTCTTACCCCACACGCTGTAGCTGCGGTATAGTGGTGATTGCGCGCTTCGCAGCCAAAGGTCCTTTCGTCTCCCATGGATTCACCACTAGAGGTTCCGGCCGGCCCGCAAGAGATCACGCTTGCCGAGCTCCGGGAGGCTGCGCTGTCTTGGAAATGGCGCATCGCCGTCTTCGTCTGCGTGTGCACCGTGCTGGCAGGGACGCTCGCATGGCTGCGACCGAAGCAATACACGGCCACGGCCATCCTGGCAGCTTCATCCACAAGCGAAGAAGGCGGTCACCTAGGCGCACTGGCGAGCGCGGCATCCTCGCTGGGCGGCCTGGCCTCGCTGGCCGGACTGTCCTCGCCTGCCGAACAGCAGAAATACGAATTCATCGCCGTACTGGAGTCCGAGGACCTTACTCAGAGGTTCATTCAGCAGAATAATCTGTTGCCCGTCCTCTACTCGAAGGAGTGGGACGCGAACCGCAACACCTGGCTCCCAATGAAGCCCGGCCACCATCCGCCCACTCTGTGGGAGGCCAACGGCTACTTCAAGCGCAAGATCCGCAAGGTCACTGTCGACAACAAGACCGGCCTGATCACGTTGACCGTCACCTGGCGCAATGCCGATCTCGCTGCCGCATGGGCCAACGGGCTCGTGAAAATGACGAACGACTTCCTTCGCGACAAAGCCATCGACAGGTCCGAGCGCAGCATCGCCTATCTCAACGAAGAGGCCGCCAAGACAACGGTAGTGGAGGCGCGCCAGGCGATATACGAGGTTCTGGAGTCGGAAATCGACAAGGCCATGCTGGCGAGAGGCACGGAAGAGTACGCATTCAAGGTGTTGGACCCTGCCTTTGCGCCCGAAAAACCGTCTTCGCTATCAGCTTCGACGTGGGCGATTCTCACCGCGGTTGCCACCTTGTTGCTGTCCTTCCTCGCCGTGTTCGTCCGCGTGGCGTGGAACAAGGAATAGCAGGGCTCCTGCGCTAAACCTTCTGCATGTAGAAGGAGCCGGGCTCGCGCTGCGCGGTGAGATAGGGGCACACGCGGCGCAGGGCATCAAAGTGGTTGTGGCGCAGCAGATTGACGGCTCCGATGATGCGCCATGAGGGGTTGCCGATCAGCAGCGCCTCGAGAAGATACTGCTCGTTCCACAACCACATGCGCTCGGCAAGCCACTCGCGCGGATATTCGCGCGGCGAGAAGATGTCGTGTATGTGCACGATGACGCCGGAGCGCAGCGATGGAATGATCCGCAGGTACTCGCTGAGCACGTCGCCCTGAGGGCGGATGACGTGAGAGGAATCCACGAACAGGAAGTCATTCTCCTCCAACTCGCCGAACACGGCGCCGTCCACCGCCTCGACCCGCTTGCGCAGCACGGTCACACCCAGCTGCTCCAGCCACGGAGCCTCGAACGGCTCGATGCAGACATGCCGGCATTCATAACCTGGGGATTCCTCGCGGTTCCTCTGGAGCGCCCGGCGTACGATCAGGGTCGACTGCCCGGAGCCGATTTCGATGAACCGCTTCGGCTTCCTGGCGCGAATCATCTGGTAGAGAAACTCCGCGTCGCCGGACTCGAAGGCGCCATTGTTGAGGCGGAACTCGAGGGGTTCCTTCCGCGGCCCGTCAAGGTCGGGGATTTCGCCCTCGAACCGCAGTTCATCGAGCAGCGCGAGCTGGCCGCCGATATTCCAGTCGATGCCGATGATTTCCCGCTCCGGCGACCCGCGTCCCAGTTCGCGCGGGTCCAGGAACGGCTCGTAGTAATGTCTCCTCACCGGTAGCAGGCCGATTCGAACGAGAGCCCGGCGACAGGCCGGAAGGCGCTGCAGTCCTGTCCGCCGGACCGCCAGGAGCAGCAGAGCCGCAGCCCCGACGAAGGGCAACGCGAGCAGGTCGAGAGCGCGCAGGAGAGCGGCCTGTGGCTGACGCAAGCTCACTGCGCGCCGGGAACGCATCAGACCTTCCCCGCCGCGACGCTTCCATTGCCCTTCGAGCGCACCATGCCGGCCAGCGATACGGATAGAACCGCCAGCGACAGAATTGCCGGCTGGTAGCCGTAGGTATCCTGCGAGAACCAGAACCCGACTCCCCCGACGGCGCTCAGGGCCGCATAGAGCACGAAGCGTTCACCCATCGCCCGTTTCGGCGCGCGGATGACCGGCCGCAGTATGAGGTATACAAAAACGCTCCCCAGAGGAATACCAAACTCGACGAACAGTCTCACGAACATATTGAACGTCGAAGCCCGGTACTCCGATGAACCGGCGATGTCCTTTTCCACCTCGATGCTGCGTAGCGCAAAAGTGGGCGCATACTGCGCTATGAAATTCCCGAACTCGCCAATTCCGACCCCAACCAACGGATGGGCCAGCGCGACGTTGATGCCCGCCACCGTATCCCCGATGCGGGTGATGTCCGATTCATTGTCGGAGAGGTTCGTGGTCGACATCAGCCGGCCGGCGAGAAACAATACGGCCGCAGTGGTGAGGCACAGCCCCAGCAGCAGCGAGCGGATGCGCGTTCCCCACCCTCGCTGCTTTTGTATTGACCAGTAGCAGATGTAGAGGAGCTGCAGCATCAGCACGACGGCAAACGTTCGCGCGTTGCTCAGCAGCGCGGTGGCGATGGCCACGACCAGGAAGCCACGCACGGCGAGCCGGGCGAGCACACGCCTGCCCGCCAGACCGTAGTAGAACATCAAAGGCCAGAGGAACGCGATCCAAGCGCCGTATATCGACGGCTCGGTCGCCAGACTGGACGGCCGCACGTCGCGCTTCATGCGAAATAGGTCCAGAACCGCCGCGGTGGTGCCGGAACTGTCGGCATACTCGAGGAGAAAGGCGAGTATCGGCAACACGGCACTGATGCACATGAGCGCGCAATAGCGCCTCGAGTCCATGTCCGCCACGATCCGCTTCCAGATGAAGTAGCTCGCCAGTCCCCAGCCGAGCATGAGGTACTGTTTTATCCAGTCCGTCAGCGCCAGTCGCACGCCGACCTCGGACTGCATGAGCGCAACCGGCAGGTTGAGCAGTGGAGCTCCCGCGAGGATCGCGACCAGCGCATAAGCCTCGTACGTCCTCAGGCCCAACGTCTCGCGTTTCATCAGACAGCGGACGACGAGGACCATCCAGGCAATGACCAGCAGAAAATTCGCCGCCCTGGCTCCGAACTCACGCAATACGGCGGCGCCGGCAGGAAATCCGTCGATGAGCAATGACATGAACAGAAGGACGATGGCGATGTTCGCCGCCAGGACGCCGCGGGTCCGATGCAGCGCTGGCGCGCGCAGGGCGGCACCGGCCAACAGCCGGCCTGCGTTACCGCCTGCACTCACGACAGCTTCGCTCGAGCCACTCATGCTCTACGGATCAGACGGGCAACGTGGGCTTTGCAGACCAGCACTCCAAAGGCCCGGTAAGCATGCAGCCTGCCGACCCCGGCCTCGATCAGATTCTGCCGCAACTCGCGGAATCCGCGTATGACCTGGCGGTCGCTCACTCCGCCGAGCGAATACCGGGCCACGGGCTGATCGATGCTCGTGAACGCGCCGGGCCCGTATTTTTGCAGGATCTTGAGCATGAAATGATGGTCCATGGCGATCCGGCGCCGGACGTCGTAACCGCCCACTGCCTCCCACGCCGCTCGCCTGATGAGCGACCCCATGTGGGGAATAGACATCTTCTGCAGCAGCTTTGCGGGTTCCGGTCTGAAGACTCTCACCAGCCGGCCGTCAGGGCTCACCACTAGAGCCCTGCCGCAGATGACCTGTGCGTCCGTCGTGTGCGCGGCCTCAGCAAGCCGTTCGAGCGCGCTAGGGAGTAACTCATCGTCAGCATGGATGATGATGTGATACTCACCGTCCGACAGGGCAATTGCCTTGTTCAGCGCCTCCGAGATGCCGCCATCGGGCTCGCTCACCAGCTTGGCGACATGCATCCTATGCCGCTCGATCACGGCTAGAGTTCCGTCCGTGGATCCGCCGTCAACGATCACATACTGCAACCTCGGATAAGAGCTATGTGCGACGCTCGACAACGTGCGCTCGATCGTCGCTGCGGAGTTCTTGCAGATCGTGATGGCGCTGATGGTCGGAGCGGCGCGCTGCATGCTTCACCGAGTTATAGCGGCCGTCGCCGTATGAAGATGCCATCGACCTGCAGGAGTCTGCCGTCTCTGTCATCCCGGAACACCGGCAGCAGGCCGAAGAGCTCGAAGCCGCGACTCTCCAGATAGGTGACCAATTCCACCAGTGACGGCGCCTCCTCGTACAGCGGCAGCAGCGAGAGCTCGAGATGCACTGCCACCGACCGCGCGAGAACCTGCTCTGCGCCCTTCAGAACCTCCCCCTCGTAGCCCTGGGTGTCTATCTTCAGGAGCAATGGAGCATCCGCCGGAATCACTCCCGCGGCCACGTCGTCCAGCCGCACGAGCTTCACGACCTTCTTGCAGACATACCTCGATGTCGGCGCAGCGTCCGCGTGCTCGCGCTTCATGGGCAGAAGGCTGCTGCTCAACGAGTTCTCGGAGATGTTCATCTCGATCGTGCCGGTGGCGCTTCCGAGCGCACAGCAGTCCGCGACGACCCATCTCGCGGGGCCGGATTTCGCCGCCGCCCTCCTAATCAGCTCACGGTGTACGTCCGGCTGTGCCTCGAACGAGACCACGGTGCCCCGGAAACCCACTTCGAACACCAGCTGCGCGAACTGCCCGAGATTGGCCCCCACATCGACAACGACCTGTGCGCCCGAGGCGCGCAACACGTCTTTCAGAACCTGATACTCGCTATTCGAAGTTCGAAGGCGCCGCACCTCGAGTCCGCAGATTCGAAACAGGCGCTTCAACGCATTTTTTGCCGTCATGATCGCATTCCCGCCATCTATGACGCCACGCGAAGCAAGCAGGCCAACAGACGCTCGAGGCCCTCTTCCATGCGGTATCGCGCGGCGGTAGCCTCAGCCTCGGCGCTCAGGCTTTGGTAGATCGAGCCGGCTACGACCACCTTCAGCACAGTCTCCACGGCCTCGGTCTCGTCCTGTACATACAGGCTGTTCACTCCATGCCTCACATAGATATCCGGCCCGCCACAGCGGTACATGATCGCCGGCACGCCCCGCGCCATCGCCTCCAGCGGGGGCAGCGCAAAGCCCTCCTGATAGCTCGTGTACAGGAGCACGCGCGCCGAGTCCAGGCACTCGACCAGTTCCTCGTCGTTTGCCGGTTTTCTGCAGGTCAATCCCTCCTGTCTCATGTCAGCGAGCAGCTGCTCGTCCTGAGACACGCAGAGCACCGAGACGCGACCGCGGCAGAGAGTTACGAACTTTCGAAACCGGTCCAGCCCCTTCCAGGACTCGCGACGGAGAAAGTAGATGACATCGAACTGCTTCTCGCGGCTCACCGGTCTTCGGTAGAAGATTTCCCCCGGACCGACCTGGATGCACTCGCACCGGCGCCCGAATTCCCGGCCGAGTCTATCGGCAAGGTGGGGATTCGCGGCGACCATATGCCGGTCCGTGTACGTGGATTTACACAACAGGTTCAGGATCCATCCTCCAACGCCGCGGTATTTGGATTCGATGTCCTGCACGAAGTATATGTAGGGCACACCGCGCAGCAGGGCCGCGAGACGCACCGGAAAGTAAGTCACGAAGAAGTTCGCGACCGCCGGCGCCGCCCGCGGCAGCACGAATGGGACCGCAACCAGGAAGCTGATGTAATCGAGAAACCTCCAGCCCGATCCGCTGCCGACATACCGCACGACGACCCTGCTGTCCAACTCATAATTGGAGGTGAATTGCCTCCGCGGACAGAAAATCGTGACACTGTGGCCGCGGCTCACGCAGTGATTCGCCGCCTGCAGAAGCACGCGTGCACCCCCGTGCCAGCGGGCGCTGAGCATGGGAATCGCAATATGCAGCCGGCGGGTGTCGAGCGGTCGCTCGGCACCACCCTCAGCGGGAGCCGGCGCCGGCTCGATTTTCTCCAGTGCGGACATGATCACAGATTGACGCAGTTTCCGCCCCTGTAGAAAGCCGACGGCATCGGCTCCGCGCGGGAGACCAGCTGCTCGGCTCGCTGCAGGTACGTGTCGGCGATGATGGACCAGTCGAACTTGCGCACCGCCTCGCGGTTGGATTCGACGGCTTCCCGGTTCCCAAGCCGGTTCGCCCACGCCTCGGACAAGGTGGCCGCAATGCTGCCGATGTCATGCGGATCGAACATCCGCAGCTTGAATATCAGCGCGGATTCCCGATTGGGCGGGATGTCCGCGACGATCAGCGGACTACCCGATGCCGCCGCCTCGAGCAGGGGCAGGCAATTGGATTCGTATAGGCTTGCCGAGAGAACGTAGGACGCCTGTCGATAGAGGCCGCGAAGCACCGGATACGGAACTCTGCCGAGAACGAAGATCTGATCGCCCAGCTGCCGCTCGGCGATGAATCGGCGTATCGCAGGCGCCGCCTGGTATTCCGCCCCGGTGAGCACCAACGGGATGCGGACACCGGTCCTGCGCAACTCCCCGATGGCTTCGAGCAGCCGCAGGTGATTCTTGTGGTGCCACATCTGCGCGGGATAGAGCAGAAACTCCGCTGGAATGTCATAGCCCCGCCGCCAGTCCGGGTCGGGTGGCGCCGCGAACTCGGCGAAGTCGACGCCTTCCGGAATGACCGCGATGCGGCTCTCACTCACCCGATCCCCGTAGATCTCCAGAGCCTCCGACTTCATGGCATTGCTGCTGGCCTGAAGCAGCGTCGCATGACGAAACGTGGCGCCGAAGCGCACGCGGCGGGCTCTCATGTGTCGCCAGCTGAAGAACGAGGGGAATCGCTCGTGCTGCAGGTCGTGAAAGGACACGATGCTGGGGATTCGCAGGCGATAGGTTGCCATGAAGCAGAGCGGGAACAGCACGACGTCGCAATGCGCTTCCAGCAGCTGCGTCACTTGCCGCATGCGCCGCTGCCGGACCGGTACGTGGAATTCGTCCAGGCCGGGCAACATCATCATCTGGTCGATCAGCGATCCGGGTACCGCGGGAGCCGACACGAAGCTGGGCTGCGAGTGTGGCCCTATGCGCTCCGCCAGTTCCGACCGAACTTCCTCGCCGGCAAACACCACAGTCTCATGACCGCGGACGTTCATGGTCAGACCGCCGACCAGCCCTATCACATAGGTCTTCAATCCGCCCGCATATTCCGGATTGAGTCCGCCAAGATATACGCCTACGCGCATGTCGGGATTCCGGCGCTCAGCGCCTGGCGGCGATCAGCGTCGAGCACACCCTGTCGACCTGCGCATCGGTCATGCCGCTGAAGGTGGGCAGATTGATCCCGCTTGCCGCGAGCTTCTCCGTGATCGGCAGTGGGCCGCGCCGATGCCCGGGCGCATAGGGGGGTAGTTGGTGCACCGGCAGGAAAAACGGTCGGGTCTCTATCCGGTTCTGCTGCAGAGCCGTCATGACCTCGTCGCGCGTCAGCCCGAAACGCTCCGCATCGATCGTCACGCAGAAGAGCCAGGGCGTCACCTCGGCCCACGGCGCCACCGGCTGCAATCCGACGCCGGGGACGCCGGCGAGGCGCCCGCGGTACCGACGGTACAGCTCCCGGCGCCGGTTGATCAGCCAGTCGCGCCGTTCCAGCTGCGCGCACAAGAGCGCGCATGCCACATTCGTCAGGCGATAATTGTAGCCCACGACACCGAAGAAGTAGCGTCGCTCGGGATCCATTCCCTGGTTTCGCAGCAGCCGGATCCGGCGCTCGAGCGCCGGATCGTCCGTGGTGATCGCGCCACCCTCTCCACAGGTCACGATCTTGTTGCCGAAAAAGGAAAAGACCGTCATGTCGGCGAGGCTGCCCGTGACGCGTCCCTTGTAGGTCGCGAAGTGAGCCTCCGCGGCGTCCTCTATCACCCACAGTCCGTGCCTCGAGGCGACTTCCCTGATGCGATCCATGTCGGCCGGGTGGCCGTAGAGGTCGACCGCGATGACGCCCCTGGTCCGGGGGGAAATCGCCGCTTCGATGAGAGCCGGATCCAGGCACCATGTCTCGGGATCCACATCGACGAACACGGGCGCTCCCTGCGCATATCGCACGGCATTGGCCGTCGCGATGTACGTAAGCGAAGGAACGATGACTTCATCGCCCGGACGCAGTCCCGCGGCCTCCACGGCGAGATGCAGCGCCGCCGTACCGTTGACCACCGATATCGCGCTCTTCGCCGAGCACAGTTGCGCGAAGACCGACTCGAATCTGTTGACGTACTGCCCGGAAGAGGAGATCCACGAGCTCCGTATCGCATCTACCGCGTAACGCTCTTCGGTTTCGCCCAGGTCCGGTGCGGCCACCGGAATGAAGGCCTGATCTGTGCCCAATCCAACCTCGCTAGCCCGTGAATAATCGACGCTTCAGCCGGCGTGCCATGCGGCGGACGACTGTACCTCTCACACTGCCAAAGTATGCCCGCATCTGCAAATAAGTTGCTTCATCCTCGGCCACCTGCGCCGGCCAGTCCTGGCTGGCGGCGCCGAGCTCGACGCTGTATTCGGAGGTCGAGTCGCAGTGCGCGCCGGTACCGTCCATTCCCGCGTTGATCACCTGGGACGCGTTGGGGTAGAGGGAGAGTCCCCCGCGAATCAGCGCCGAGGCATACCAGCGGATGGCCCAGGAGTCGATGCGTCCCCGCGCCTGATTCCGCAGCATCTCGTAATAAGGGAATCGCCCCCCGAAGTCCATGCGCGATGCCAGGCCGGCGGCCCTGATATCCCGCCCCAGCTTTTCCGCATCCGGCTCGAACCCCGTCCAGGCGCGCTGCCACGTGGCCCATCCCCAGGACGACGCCAAGCGCGAGAAGCTGGGTGCGGCCGCACCGGGGATCGGATACCGGTAAGCATTCACGTGCCACACGCGGGTCTCATTCTCGTACCGACGGAGGGCGGCGTTGAGGAAGTCCAGACACCCGGAATGAAGCACCAGGTCATCTTCCAGAACGATGACTTTACCATACAAAGCTGTAAGCTCCGTGACGCCGGCGATGATCGAAGCCGCCAGACCCCAGTTGCGGTCCCGTTCCACCAACTCGCACCGCGTGCCTAGCGTCTCCCGGACGACCCGACGGGTGGCCGCCACCGCCCGATCATCGCCCGGAGCCCGGGCACCGTCGCAGAACACGAAGATCGGCGAGCAGGAGGCCGAGTCGTTCCGCAACAGGCTCTCCAGCAGACGCGCGGTATGCAGCGGTCGCTTGTATACGAAGATCGCGACAGGCGCTTCCGGATGATTGCTTTCAGTCATCAGGCGGCCCGATCGCCCGGCCATGGGATGTCAAAGCGGCAAAGTCCTTCTCCGCGCCGTCACCGCGACGCATCAGCGACAACGCGCCGACGACCTGCAGCACGCGCGATCTGAGTAGTTTCAGAATCGCCCTCTGCAGCACGGTCAGAGGATCGCGACTGAAGAGAACGAAGCGCCTGCCGATCATCACGTGATAACCATTTCGCGTCGCGATGAGCTCGATTGCGCGCTTGGAGTAGAAGAAGACGTGTTGCCCCTCGGCGGGGGCGATATACCACCAATCCGCCGCCTGCCCCTGATAGAGCTCCGTCGATGCCAGTACGATCCTCGGCCTGGGCGCGAAAATCTGATCGAGCTCGGTCGTGGGCTGATCGAAGTGCTCTATCACCTCGAAGGCGCTCACCAGATCGTACTGATCCGCCGGAGAGCCGACGAATTGTGGAACGTACGTCGGGATCACGTGACGGTCGAACGAGTAGGCGGAGTAGCCCCGATCCCGCAGGAGCCGGCACAGGAAGCCCGTGTTACCCCCGAAATCGAGCAGCGTGCGGCATTTGAACAGCCGGGCGATGATATCCACCATCACGAAACAGTCCAGTGTGCGGCGAGCCGACCCCGGATCTATCCTGGCTGTCGGGTCGGAGTAGGCCTCGGCCAGCCAGTACGGCTGCTCGCTCTGCAGCGAGCCGCAGCCGCCGCAGGTATGGAATGAGACGTCGTATTTCGCCAATACGACGGCATTGAATGCCCACGCAGTCCCCGCTCCGCAAAGTCTGCACCCCGTGCCCATCCGTCACCTGAAGATCAAGGACCGGCACTGCATGCGGAATATGACTCTCGACCGCGGGTCGAATGCGTTCATCAGAAATCCCGCGATCGCATAGCTCACCAACGTCGAGACTGCGGCGCCCACTACGCCAAAGTGCGGGATGGCATACAGGTTGAGAGAGCAATTCACGACTGCTCCGGCCGAGGTGTTGAGCATGCGCAACTTGAGCAGACCCGCATTGACGAACCAGGCACCCGAGGATAGCCCCAGGGTGGCGAAAATGCCCGCCCAAGCATGAATCGCCAGTACCGTTCCCGATTCCCGGTACCTTGCACCGTAGAGAAACGCAACGATCTCCCGCGACAACGAACTGATGAGCACCGCGGCAATGACTGCCATCCAAAACAGGGAGCGCACGACCGCAAGCAGTTGCCTATTGTAGTCCTGCTCCGATCTCTGGTGAGCGGCAGTCAGGGCGGGCGCGGCGGCCGCCACGGCTGCCATGGGCACGAAGAGCCATGACTGCGAGACTCGCACTGCTGCCGAGAATATCCCGACGGCACGGTAGCCGGCCATTTGCCCCAGCATGACCTGGTCGATCTGCATGTAGAGTATGACCGACAGGGCAGCGATTGCCACCGGCCAGGAGTCGCGCAGCAATTCGACCATTTGCGCCCGGGTTGCCGACGCGAGGCGCAGGCCCCGGGCGAGATAGCGGAACACGAGCGCGCACAACGTCGCTTCACCGCTTATCGCGAGCGCGAAACAGATGACCGGCGCATGAACCAGGATAAGGATGACTTTCACGGCCGCGAATGTAATGAGACCTGCAGAACGCGTGATGGTTATCGGAGCAGGCATCATTCGCGCCTGGTAGTCGTAGTCGATGATGTCCCACGCTTGGGCGATGAATGACAGTCCGACCGCGACCGCCATCTCGAGCGAAGCCATGTCCCCCGGGCGCAGAAGCAGCGAGCAGCCGACGAACAGGGCGATGGATATTCCCGTACCCGCGAGTCGCAGGACGATCGCGCTGCTCAGGATTTCGACGCGTCGCTCGGGATGCCTGACCAGGTCGCGGACGACGATCGTTTGCAGGCCCAACTGCGCGAGCGGGAAGAACAGTGCCGTGAATGCAATGGCGAAGTTCAGCGCGCCGAAGCCCTTCGGACCCAGATATCGGGCTACCCACACGCCCACCAGTAGGCCGACGAGCGCCCGCAGCAACTTGGGCGCCATCTGCCATCCGGCGTTCTCGACGACTTTTCGCAACAGCGACCTGTTGCGCAATCGCTCGAGCGCGATGTTTAGCGGCTGGCGAATCCCGATCATGAGATGGGCGCCGGCTCAAATACGGGCGACGTCGCGGTGCTCCCGAAACCAGCGGTAGGTCGAACGGATTCCTTCCTGAAGCTCGATCCGTGGTGACCACCCGAGCGCGGACAGGCGGGAAGTGTCGAGAAGCTTGCGGGGCGTGCCATCGGGCTTCGAGCGGTCGAAGCGTATCGATCCCGCGAAGCCTACGATCCGCGCGGTCGTTTGAGCCAGCTCGGCGATGCTGATGTCGCGGCCCCAACCGACGTTGATCCACGAATCTTCATCGTACCGCTCCATGAGGTGCAGGCAGGCATCGGCGAGATCGTCGACATGGAGGAACTCGCGGTGCGGAGCCCCGGTGCCCCAGACCTCGACTTCGCCGACGCCCTGCTCCCTGGCTTCATGAAATTTCCGTATCAATGCCGGCAGGACGTGCGAGCTTTTCAGGTTGAAATTATCGCCGGGGCCATACAGGTTGGTCGGCATCGCCGAAACGGCGCGGAATCCGTACTGCCGCCGGTACGCCTGACACATCTTGAGTCCGGCGATCTTCGCGATGGCATACCATTCGTTGGTCGGCTCGAGCGGACCCGTGAGCAGACTGTCCTCGGGGATGGGCTGCGGCGCGTGCTTGGGATAGACGCAGCTCGAGCCGAGGAAAAGCAGTTTCTCCGCGCCATTGCGGTAGGCGGCATCGATGACGTTGGTCTGAATGGCGATGTTGTCATGGAGGAAATCGGCCGGATGGGAATCGTTCGCCAGTATCCCGCCGACCCGCGCAGCCGCGAGGAAGACGTATTGCGGCCGCTCACCCGCGAAGAAACCCCGCACCGCGGCCTGGTTCCGCAGGTCGAGCTCGCCGCGGTCGCGCACGATCACCCGGCTGAAGCCGGCGGCGCGCAGCCGCCGCAGGATGGCCGAGCCCACCATTCCCCGGTGTCCGGCCACGAAGATGGAAGCTTCGGGAGTCATTCGCGATGTTGATAGGTCCGGAATCCCTCACGCGCGATGGTCGCATCGCGCCTGGCCAGCTCGAGATCCTCGCGCACCATGTCGTCCACCAGGTCTGAAAAGCTGCGCTCCGGCTGCCACTGCAGCCTCGTTCGCGCCTTGGTCGCATCGCCGAGCAGCGAGTCCACTTCCGTCGGACGGAAGTAACGCGGATCGACCTTGACGACCGTCCGGCCGGTGCGCGCATCCACTCCGTGTTCTTCGACACCCCGGCCACGCCATTCGATCTTCATTTGCAGACGGCTGGCGGCCTCGGTGACGAACTCCCGCACGGAATGCTGCTCGCCGGTCGCGATGACGAAGTCCTCCGGTGCCGCCTGCTGCAGCATCAGCCACTGCGCGCGGACGTAATCCTTCGCGTGGCCCCAGTCGCGAAGCGAGTCCAGGTTGCCGAGATACAGGCAGCTCTCCATGCCTTCATGGATGCGCGCCAGGCTGCGCGTGATCTTGCGGGTGACGAACGTCTCGCCGCGGACCGGCGATTCGTGATTGAAGAGAATGCCGCTGCAGGCGAACATCCCGTACGCCTCGCGATAGTTCACGGTGATCCAATGCGCGTAGACCTTCGCCGCACCATAGGGCGAGCGGGGGTAGAACGGCGTGGTCTCCCGCTGCGGCACCTCCTGGACCTTGCCGAACATTTCCGAGGTCGAGGCCTGATAGAACCGGGCTGTTTTCTCCAGGCCCAGAATGCGGATTGCCTCGAGCAATCTCAGCGTGCCGAGCGCATCCGAGTTCGCGGTGTACTCCGGAGTCTCGAATGAGACTGCGACGTGACTCTGGGCAGCCAGATTGTAGATCTCGTGCGGCTGCACCTGCTGCACGATCCTGATCAGATTGGTCGCGTCGGTCAGGTCGCCGTAGTGCAGGCGCAGGTGAACGTTGCGCTCGTGAGGGTCCTGATAGAGGTGATCGATCCTGTCGGTGTTGAAGGAGGATGCGCGCCGCTTGATCCCATGAACCTCATAGCCCTTGGCCAGGAGGAACTCCGCCAGATAGGCGCCGTCCTGTCCGGTTATTCCCGTGATGAGCGCTCTCTTCACGTCAGGCTCACAGCGCGTGCACGGCCGCCACGGCAATTGCCACGTTGTAGAGGATGCCCGTGACCGCCTGCCAGAAGGGCAGCGGCAGCATCTGCTCCGCGTTGATCGGCACGACGATGGTGTCTCCGGGCTGCATCTCGATGTTCGAGCCGCCATTGAACCATCTGCTGCCCTGGTTCGCGATCACACTGCCATCGGCGCGCACAACGTAGACCCTCTTGGGGTCGGACTGCGCCGTGTAGCCACCGCTCAGGCGAATGTAGTCATCGCGGGAGAGATCCGGATTGTAGAGATGCGAGGTCTGGTCCTGGACCTCGCCGATCACGGTCACTTCCTGCTCGAACCTCGGCACGATCAGTTGATCGCCGTTGCGCAGCACGACGTCGAAGGGCGAATCGGCAGGCTCCGTTATGACCTTGTCGAGGTTGATCACGAGCCGGCCAACCGCTTTCTCCGCCTGCAGTTGCGACAGCAGTGAGCGGCCGACGATCAGCGCGTTGGATGCATCGCTGACGCCGTTCCCCTGCGTGGTGGCCACGGCCCGCAGGGCCAGAACCCCGAGCTCGATCTTCATGCGCTCGGCCAGCTGGTTCATCTGCTCCTGCTCGCGTTCCTGCAACTCGACACGGGTAAAGACGGCACCCTGCGGGAAGGCATACTGAGTGAGGCCGCCCGCCCGTTCGACCACCGATTTCAGCGTCTCGCCCGGCTTGATGGTGTATGTGCCCGGGAAGCGCACCTGGCCCGTCAACGTTACCGTTTCCTGGGTCGTCCACTGCGAGACCTGCTTGACGCTCAGAACGTCGTAAGGCTGCAGCTTCACGTTGTCGGCGGGGTCGCCGCGCAAGGCTCCGGCAATGTCGATGGTCATCAGCTCGGTCTGGCGCGTACCGCCATCCACCACCACGTAGCGGGTCAGCTCCGCTTTGCCGGTGTACGCCGCATCGCCCAAGCCGCCGCCTGCCCGGATGAGGTCGGCCGCCCGCATGCCTGGCTCCAGCGGGTACTGGCCCGGGACGTTCACCTGGCCATTGATGGTCACCACCTGCTCCGGCTGCTGTTCCGTCGATTCGGTGTGCAACTCGTCCAGAATGGGTTGAACGATCCGGTCGCGGCTGCTGGAGAGATCGAATACGGTAATCTGATCCCGTGGCATCAGCGTGACGTTTGCCGGCGAGTCGGGAGCCGCCAGCGCGGCCGCCAGATCTGCCGACAGCGCTTCGATGTGCCGATCGGGGGGCACCTCCCGGCGAATGAGGACGTAATGAATGTCGGCGCTGGGCTCCAGGTCGTCCACGGAACGGATGACGTCCGTCAGGCGGATGCCCGGCCGGTATGCATAGGGGCCGGCAGTGTAGACGTGCCCCTGCAGAATCACCGCGGAATCCAATGTGGGGCTCAGCCGCGGCACGTGAATGAAATCACCGTTGCGCAGTCCTTCCTGGGCGCCGTCGCTGAGATCCAGCGGAATTACGATCCGCTGACCGTTCGGCTGAATACGGGTCAGCGTGGCCTTCGACGTGTCCGCGTCCGGTGTGAGGCCGCCCGCCAGGGCGATCATTTGGGCGGGCGTCGTCTCATTCCTCATTTCATAAATCGCGGGCCGCTTGACCTCCCCGTCGATCGCAACCGTGGAACCCACGGGGGGCACCAATACCACATCTCCCTGCAGAAGCTTCACGTCATCCGCAGTGTTGCCGTGGATCAGAAGGTCGTAGAGATCGAGCGTGCGCTCAACTACACCATTGCGCTTCAGCTCGATCCTCCGCAGCGACCCTGTGTTCACGACACCGCCGGCGGCGTAGAGGGCGGAAGTGATGGTCCCGAGCCCGCTGATCGTGTACGAGCCCGGCTCGAAGGCGTCGCCCATCACGAACACCTGGATCGTGCGGGTCTCTTCCATCGTCACGCTGGCGCGCACGCCGATCATCTGGTGCGCCACCCGTGTCTGGATCGTCGACTGCACCGAGCTGAAGAGTTGGCCGCCGACGGCGATCGGCCCCAGCTCCGGGAAGTTGATGCGGCCGTCGCGCCCAACGACCATCTCATAAGCATGGTTCTGGTTGCCGTAGAGCAGCACATCCAGGACGTCGCCGGGACCGACGGTGTAGTTGGCCGGTACGGGGACGTTGGTGATCGGGTTGAGACTCGGCGGAAATTGCTCGAAGAGGTCGTACCCGTACGGCTTGAGGGCCTGCTCCCCCGTCTTCTTGAGCGGTAACAGCGTCAGCCTCACTTGCACGTTCTGAAACGCCGGCACCACGGAGAGCCGCAGCGTCGCCTGACTCTCCGAGAGGCCAAGGAGCGAAATCGGCGCGAAGCCCGGCAGCGTCAGCTCGCCGTTCGCGGAGAGCTGGTAGGGATTACGCGAGCGGATCACGTCCATCAGAGCGGCGAGCCGCTGCTGATCTCCGCTATTCGATTCGCCCGGCGATGTGAGCGGTGTCGATGCCTGGCTCGCCTGCGTCTGCGCCGTCTGAGCCGCCTGCGCCACTTGAGCCAGCGCCGCTGCGTTGTTGCTCGCACCACCGCCACCGGCACCCTGCTGCAGTGACTGCAGCGCGCTCAGGCTCTGCGGGGAAAGGGCGCCCCCTTGCGCCTGGGCGGCTGCCTGCTGCAGGGCAAGCGGGTTTTGCGTCGTCGCAGGCCGCGGCGGCAGCCTGACCCCGATCTCGACGATGACCCAGTCGCCGCCCTTGAGGATCGGAAGCAGAGACTGCTGCTCCTGACCCATGCGCCGCTCCTGGATCGCCATCTCCTGCTCCTCGAGGAGCTGCATCTGGCCCTGGTTGTACTGACCCGCCTGCCCGAGTGACCCCGGGAAATTGTTCAGCTCAGTCGTACCCGCCCCCAGGGATCCGGCACCGCTGATGCGGCCCAGGATGGACTGCTGCTCCGAGGGCGAAAGACCCTGAAGCAAAGCGAATGGATCCTCGCTGGACGCGAGCGATGAAGTCTGAGCTTGCGCGGCAGGGGCAATCAGCCACAGGCCCAGAAACGCAAGCAGCAATCCGGCCAGCGGCCCAAACGGACGTCGCATCAAGCGCATTCACAACCCTTATCGCCAATGCATGATGAGCGGCACGCGCGCGAGCCTTCCGTCTGGCCGTCCACCGGCTTCTTGGGGGCCATGGTGGTCAGCCTCCGGCGCGCCGCATGCTAAACCCCGATTGTAGCGGGAGCGCTGCGGCTTTGGCGCACAATCGATGGTGCCCGAAGCGGGCCGGGTCGCCGAGAGGCATTCCCTGCGCAGCTATGCCGTTCGCCGCTGATAGACGCGTGACACGTGGCGGACCCCGACGAGCAGCGGGTCCCAGGGCGGCAGCACGACTTCCTCGATGAGGTCGTAATCGGCGAGCGCGGCCGCGAGCTGCGACTCGGAAAAAATCCGCACCGTACGAAGGCCGCCACCGAGTTCGGGGAGGTAGTGCTGCACCATGAAGCGCTCCCGATCTCCTACCGGCAACTCGTTCAGGACGACAGCGGCCGGCGCCCACGCGGTGAGCCTCGACAGGTACTCGAAAGGAGACTGCAGATACTGCAGCACATGAAAGCAGAGGACCACGTTCGGGTTTCCGCCAACGAGCGCATCTTCGATCGTCGGAAAAAAACGTAACTTCGTGTCAGCGAAGCGCGCATTCCCGAGCGCCACGACGTCCCCGAAGTCGACCACGCTCCAGGACTCGATGTGCTCGGCCGCCCGGCGGCAGACATCGAAGTAGACCTGGCCGAGATTACCCCCGAAGTCGAGTACGCGCGCTCGGCCACCCGCCAGCAGAATCGCCGCCAGCAGTGGACTGATAATGCGCGACGAAGTGCCGGCTCCCGCTCGGATCTCCTCGGTGAGGCGGCCGTAGACCACGAGATCGTTGCGGTAGGCTGCCGACGCAGCGGCGGCCGCCTCCCAGCTCGGATAGTCTCCTCGCAGCGTCGCCCGCCCCATCGCGCGCAGCAACAGCCGCGTCAGAGCGGGCGGCAACAGGTCGGTCCGGCGCATGCAGGTCGCTCCTCAATCGCCCTTGATCAAACCTTTCAAATGCAGCAGCCGATTGTATAACCTGATCGGGCTTCTGATCCGGCCGCGAAATAGAGGATACAGCTCGCCGCCAAAACTCCTCTTGAAGTCGCTCAACTGCTGTGGCTTACCGCCGGAGTGCAGCACGGCTTCACCACAATCCAGCCATTGGAGTACTCCCTTACCGGCCAGATCCTCTATCGCTTTCCAGATGGTGAGCCTGAGCGCCTGCGTGCGCAGCCCCTCGTCGGACGCAAAGCCATGCCAGTAGTACCCGCCCTGCTTGTCACAGGCGGTGTTGAATGCCGCTATCGGCGTGCCATTCAGTTCAGCGAAGTACACGTGGCACAACCCGTTGGGCACGAGGCGCTCATAGATCATCCGAAAGAGCGCCTCCGGGTAGCTGGGCACCCCGAGGCGCCGATAGGTTTCCTGGTGGAGTGCGTAGAACTGTCGCCAGTCGCTCGCCGCGGTGCTCTCGCGGACGGTGACACCTGCTGCCTCGGCTTTCCGCACGCTCCGGCGCGCGCGCACTTCGAACCGCGTCCAGACGGCCTCAGAGCCGTCGCGTAGATCCGTAACCCAGGTATGGCCGGAGCTGTCCTCGCATCCCATGTAAAGCAGCGGATTGCACCGCGGGCCGTCGGGACCGCGCCAGGCAGGAGCCATGGGCGCCACGGAGAGAGTGGTTCGGATCACGCGCGAAGCTCTGGCCTGCGCCTGCAGCTGCGCCGCGATGATGTCCAGAACTTCCTGCCGCCGCGATCCGCCCAGAGACGCCGAAAGCGCAGGCCCGCCATTCGAGTTCAAATAGCGCACGGGCAGGCCCCAAGGGGCGTGGCCCTGCAGAATGAAAGCTGGCACAAGCGCCTGGACTTGCTCACGCTCATCAATCAAGGCAAAGCTGGCATCCGACCGCCCCGGCCAGTCCTGTATCGCCGCGTCACAGAGGTCATAGCGGTGCCAGAGCCACGCCTCGGGACTGGCATCTGCAGCGGCATCCCAAGACTCGCGACCGAGTTCCCGGCGGCTGATGATGCGGTCGGTCTGTTTTGACAAAGTTTTACCCTTGGACACATCGCGGGGCTTAATGATTCTTCGCGGCGCGCTATATTGCACGATCGATGAAAATCGGTTTACTCTCCGCCCAAGTTCAGGGCCGCTCAGCTTCCGCAATAGTGACAGAGTGTAACGACGACGCCGGTAATCCACCTGGGACTCTAGCCGGGCCGCTTCCGTCGTTCATCTTCATAGGGCCGGCGAAGGTGGGCAGCAGCTGGTTCCTGGAGATCCTGCGGGAGCACCCGGGCGTCTTCATGCCGGCGAACAAGGGCACGGTCTATTTCACGCGGTTCTACTACCGGGGCGTCGCCTGGTTCGAGGAGTTCTTCCGCAAGGCCGCCCCCGGGCAGGTCGTCGGCGAGATCTGCGAGGAATACCTTTCCAGCCCCGAGGCGATCCAGCGAATCCGGGACTACCGCCCCGACATGCGCCTGATCTGCTGCCTGCGCAACCCGTACGAGCGGGCCGTATCGGCGTGGCGGTTTTACGGGCGCAACGGCTGTCAGGAGCCGACACTGGTGAGGCAGGCGGAGGTCAATCCGCACGTGTTCTTTTACGGCTTCTACGCAACGCAGCTCGAAGCCGTGCTGTCGCTGTTTCCGCGGGAGCAGCTGCTCATCTTCCTGTTCGAGGAGTTGGCCTCGGACCCGCGCGGCGTCGCGCGCCGGCTGTATGAATTCATCGGCGTCGATCCCGATTTCTCGCCGCGCTCGCTCAATGAGCGGGTGAACGTCAACGGCCGGCCGCGATGGCGGCTGCTGGCAAAGATCGTTCACAAGATCCACGAGCGCAGCTGGGGACCTTCCCGGATCGTCTCCAATCTGGTAGGCCGGCTCAAGCGCGTGCGCGTGGTCCGTCAGACGGTCCGTGCGATCCTTTACGACGAGAGCGAGCGGTCGGGCGACTGGCGCGGGTCGTTTGCCGAATTTCCGCCGCATATCGTGACCCGGTATGAGCAGGAGATCACCGGCTTGGAGCGGATGCTGGTTCGTGACCTTTCAGCATGGCGGGCCCCGTCCAGCGTACAGGCGCGAGCGGCTCATGCGGCATCGGCCGCCGTCTCTACGCGTAGTGCGTCTCTATCCACCGCTGGTAAGTACCGTCCATGACGGCCCGCCACCACCATTCATTGCGGACGTACCATTCCAGCGTGTCGCGCAGTCCCTGAGCCAGGGACACCTGCGCACCGTATCCCAGCTCCCGCTCGATCTTGCCGCAATCGATCGCGTACCGGCGATCGTGTCCGGGGCGATCCTTGACGAACTGAATGAGCGTCCCGGACCTGCCGCCGCCGGCCGCGGGGCAGCCGGGGAAACGGGAGCAGAGCTCCGGTTGGCTCACGAAAGCCTGATCCGCCACCGCGCAGAGCGTCTCGACGAGCGCCAGGTTCTCGCTCTCGGCGCCGCCGCCGATGTTGTAGACGTCTCCGGGCCTGCCTTTCTTCAGGATCAGGTCGATGCCGCGGCAGTGATCGCTCACGTGCAGCCAGTCCCTGACGTTGCGGCCATCGCCATAGATCGGCAGCGCCCGGCCGTGCAGCAGGTTCACGATCATCAGCGGAATCAGCTTCTCCGGGAAATGGAACGGGCCGTAGTTGTTCGAGCAGTTGCTGGTCGTGACCTGGAGGCCGTAGGTATGGTGATAGGCGCGGACGAGGTGATCGGACGCGGCCTTGCTTGCCGAGTAGGGTGAGTTTGGCGCGTACGGAGTGCGCTCGTGGAATGCGGGATCGTCGGCAGTAAGGGAGCCGTAAACCTCATCCGTCGACACGTGATGGAAGCGATGCCTCGCGACGGTCTTTTCCTCCAGCCAGACCTTGCGTGCAGCCTTCAGCATCGAGTGCGTGCCCTGCACGTTGGTCTCGATGAAGGCGTCGGGGCCGTGGATGGAGCGGTCGACGTGCGACTCCGCCGCGAAGTGCACGACTGTGTCGATCTTCTCATCGCGCAGCAGCCGCTCGACGAGCGGCGTGTCACGGATGTCGCCCTGCACGAACTGCAGCTCCGGACGCTGCCTGACGGGCTCGAGATTGGCGAGGTTGCCGGCGTACGTCAGCGCATCGAGGACTACCAACCGGTCGCCGGGGTGGGCGCCCAGCCAGTAGTGCACGAAATTGGCGCCGATGAAGCCGGCGCCGCCGGTGACGAGCAGCCTAGGCATTCGGGATCTCGGTCAGGACGGCACGCAGGCGCTCGCGCCAGTGGATCGGCACGAGGCCGTAGGACGCCAGTGAGCGCTTATCGAGCACGCTGTAGGAGGGGCGCCGCGCGGGTGTCGGATACTCCGCGGTGGTGATGGGCGTGACGGCGATCTCGGGGGAAAGCAGCCCGAGATCGATGCCCTCCTCGGCGATCGCGACCGCGAAGTCATACCAGCTCGCCACCCCCGCGTCGGTCCAGTGGTGAATGCCGCGAATCTCGGGGCTGGCTGCGATCCGCCAGAGCGTTTCCGCGAGAGAGCGCGCCGCGGTCGGCGTCCCCACCTGATCCGACACCACGCGTACCGCTCCATTCGCCCGCATGGCCCGCAACATCGTGCGCAGGAAGTTGGCGCCGCTCGCGGCGTAAACCCACGCGCTGCGCACGATCGTATGCTGCTCGGGGAGCGATTCCGCAACCGCCAGCTCGCCATCCCGTTTGCTCCTGCCATACACACTGAGCGGGTGTGTCGGGGAGTCCGGCGCGTAGGGAACGGAAGCGGTGCCATCGAATACGAAATCGGTCGAGATGTGGAGCAGGCGCGAACCGCACTCGCGGGCCGCCGCGGCCAGATATCCGGGACCTTCGGCGTTGATCCGCTGCGCGGCGGCCGGCTCCGATTCGGCCTTGTCGACGGCCGTATACGCTGCGGCATTGATGATCACGGCCGGCTGATGGCGCCCGACACAGTCGCGCACCGCATCGCGCGCGCCGATGTCGAGGTCGGCCCGCGTGCAGGCAGTGACCTGGACGTCGCGCGGGACGGCATCGAGCAGCGCGCGCCCGACTTGCCCGCCGGCGCCCGTGATCAGCACTTTCACGGATAGGTCTCGGCGTCGCGGAAAGCCGGGGCCGCAGCGTCCTTGCCTGACAGCACGGGCTCGACTCCCGCCGGAACCGGCCATTCCACGCCGATATCGGGATCGTTCCAGAGGATCGCCCGCTCGTGCGTGGGCGCCCAGAAATCGGTCACCTTGTAGAGGAAGTCGGCGTAGTCGCTCAGCACCAGATAGCCGTGTGCAAACCCCGGAGGCACCCACAGCATGTGGTGATTCTCCGCGGATAACACGACTCCCACCCACTTGCCGTAAGTCGGCGAGCTGCGGCGGATGTCCACCGCGACGTCGAACACCGTGCCCGCCACGACGCGCACGAGCTTTCCCTGCGGTTGCCGGATCTGGTAATGAAGCCCTCGCAGGATGTGCCGCATGGAGTGACTGTGGTTGTCCTGGACGAAGGTCAGCTCGAGCCCCGCGGCGGCGAACTTGCGCTCCTCCCACGATTCCAGGAAGTAGCCGCGCGGATCGCCGAAGACCTTCGGGCGGATGAGCACGACCTCGGGAATGTCGGTCGGCACGAATTCCATCTCAGGCTTCTCCCTTCAGGATGTCGAGCAGGTAGGCGCCGTAGCCGGTTTTTGCGAGCGGCCGCGCCAGCGACTCCAGCTGAGCGGGCGAAATGTAGCGCTTGCGATAAGCGATCTCCTCCGGGCAACAGACCTTCAGCCCCTGCCGGGTCTCGATCGCCTCGATGAACATCGACGCCTGCAGCAGCGATTCATGCGTGCCGGTATCGAGCCAGGCCACGCCGCGGCCCAACTGCTCCACCCGCAGCGCGCCCATCTCGAGGTACTTGCGGTTGACGTCCGTGATCTCGAGCTCCCCGCGCGGCGAGGGCTCGAGGCCCGCGGCGATGTCGAGCACGCGGTTGTCGTAGAAGTAGAGCCCGGTCACGGCGAAGTGCGATTTCGGCTTCTCCGGCTTCTCCTCGATGTCGAGCGCCCGGCCCGCCTCGTCGAACTGCACGACGCCATACCGCTCCGGGTCACGCACCCGATACGCGAACACCGTCGCCCCCTCGGCGCGGCGCGCGGCGGCCTCGAGCTGCTCCGGCAGCCCCTGGCCGTAGAAGATGTTGTCGCCGAGGACCAGCGCCACCCGGTCGCTGCCGACGAAGCGGCGGCCGATGACGAACGCCTGCGCCAGCCCCTCGGGCCGGGGCTGCTCGGCATAGGTGAGCGAGATGCCCCATTTCGTGCCGTCCCCCAGCAGCCGGCGAAAGAGCGGCAGGTCCTCGGGGGTGGAGATCAGCAGGATGTCCCGGATGCCGGCCAGCATCAGCGCCGCGAGCGGGTAATAGACCATCGGCTTGTCGTAGACCGGCAGCAGCTGCTTGCTGATGCTCAGGGTCACGGGGTGGAGCCGCGTGCCCGCGCCGCCGGCGAGAACGATGCCTTTCAAGTGCCGATTCCTCTAGTATGAAGCGCTGGATCGGGGCATCCTGCCCCGCTCAGCGCGCCTCGTGCAAAAAGCGTGGTTTTTGCCCGAGGCTCCGCCACCTGCGGCGGCGGGGCACCTCCGTGCGCCTGCCACGCGCTCGCGCCGCTTCATCATTCGGGGTGGAGATGTGCCCATGGGGAACTAGCGAGAGCTTGCCACGACGGACCGGGCGCACGCGAGGAGATCATCGTACACGCCATCCGCCGCCGCCACGGCCTCGTCAGGCAGCGTGTAGCCCGAGCGCACGAGGAAGCAGCGGCCCATACCGGCTGCCCGCCCGGCCTCGACGTCGGACAGCCGGTCACCCACCAGAAACGAGTCCCCAGGCGCGATATCGAGGGCCTGGATGGCACGGCGCAGCATCCCAGGCTTCGGCTTGCGGCAATCGCAGTCGGCGCGGTAACGCTCGACCGGGGCATCCGGCAGATGCGGGCAGTGCTCGACGGCATCCAGGGAGATCCCGGCCGCCGCGAGCTGCGCCCGCATGTGACCGGTGAGCGCGAGGTAATCGGCCTCCGGGTAGAGGCCCCGGGCGATTCCCGACTGGTTGGTGATCACCACCAGGCTGAAGCCGGCGCCCTGCAGCAGTCTCAGCGCCTCGACGGCTCCCGGCAGGAATACGAAGTCCTCGGCCCGGTGGACGAAAGCCCGCTCCTCGTTGAGCACTCCGTCGCGGTCGATGAACGCCGCCTTGCGGCTCATGAGCCGCCGCGAATGCGCTTCACGAGCGCACTCGTCGAGTACCCATCCACCAGCGGGATCGCGATCGATCGGCCGCCCCAGCTTCGCACCAGGCGGGTCTCTTCGAGCGTCTCCATGTCGTAATCACCGCCCTTGACGTAGACGTCCGGTCGACAACGCTGCAGCAACTCACAAGGTGTCGGCTCATCGAAGGTCGTGACGAACGAGATGCTCTCCAGTGCGGCAATCACCGTCAAGCGGTCACTTTCCCGGTTCAGCGGCCGATCCGGGCCCTTCGCGAGCTGCCTGGCTGATGAGTCGCTGTTGACGGCCACGAGGAGCGCGGCCCCCAGCTCGCGAGCAGCCGCGAGGTATGCGACATGTCCTCGATGCAGAACGTCGAAAACCCCGTTGGTGAAGACCAGCGGGCGCGGCCAGCGGTAAATACCGAGCTCAGCTGGAGTGATCAGCTTACGGTCAAGGGCGGATGGTAGGTCAGCCATTGTCCGTTCAGGGGCCGCCGTCCATTTGAGCCCGAATCGTCTCGGCGAATGCGAGTAGATCGTCGAGATGGCGAGTGATCACCACCTCCACGATTTCCATATCCAGGTCTCGGTACTGGTGTACCGCAACATTGCGGAAACCGACCATTTTCTGCAGCCGCTCGCCAAGATCCACAGGGATCGCTTTCTCACGCGACAGAATGGCGAATGATTCCCTGCTCTCCCCGGGAATGCCGAGACGTCGGCGCCGGATCAGCATGTTCGCAAGGTCGATTGCCGTATCGCAGGCACGAATGACGTTGAGCAACGCCGCGTCCTGCAGGTTGTAGCTCGTGCGAAAATCCAGGCCCGCCTCGGCTCGCGCCTCACGGGCGCGCGCGATGCACCGCTGCAGGGAGGTGATCTTCTGGGCAAGAACCTCGTTCATGCGTGATAACCCACGCCGGTTCGGCGGAAATCTTCGAGAATATCGCGAATCTCCTCGCGATGCCGTGCGTATCGGCTCATGGCGGCCCCTTCCCAGGCGAGCACCTGGTCAGGTTCCGAGACATGGAGCATCTGCCCGTCCATGAGCACCTCGCGACGCAGCACATCGCCAGCCTTGCGCAGGTCGACAACATCCGTATCGCGATGAACCTGCGCAGACACGGTGCTCATTACCTCCAGAAGATTTTCGATCCTGCGCGTCGGAGGCAGCAGGACGGCCAGATCGAGGTCACTGCACGGCCAGTCTTCAGCGCGCGCGAAGCTGCCGAAGACATAAATCGCCCACGCGTCCGGCAGCGCGGAAAGCAGCGAGTCGCGCGCCGCAGTGAGGATGTGCTCGCGCTCTGTCTGACTCATTGGATAATCCTACCGCTACCCGCCAAGAGCTGCACCTCCGCTCTGCGCCCCTGCTCCGATGGGCTGAGTCGGATCGGCTTGCCAACCGCTCGGGTCAAGCCGCGTTGCCAGCTACGATGGTGTATGTGCTCAGAAGTCGGTGAGCGATCGCATCAACCACCACGCCAAACCCCTCGAGCGTGCGAACGCCGAGAAGGTGCATATCACCCTCATCGGCGAAGACCACCTCGTCGGTAGTCGCGAAGCCCTGCGCTTCCAGGATGCAGTATCCCACGTCCCGCTCCATGACCCGGCCGTCGGCCATACGGAACCTTCGTTTGCGGCGTGGGGTGATGCCGGCGAGCTTGAGGGCCTCCGCAGGCATCCAGCTCAGCTCCGAGCCCGAGTCCACCATGACGCGCACGGGTTCCGAGCGGATCTCCTCCCGCTTGGGGTTGATGGCAATCATGTCCAGATAGAAGGCGCTCATACACGCTCCTCGCGACATTCCACCGGATTATCGCCCGCCACGATCATCATCGCGCTACGTGAACATCGCCGCCACTCCGCATTATTGGGCAAAATGGTCAATTATGGGCACCTCGAGCCGATGCGGACTCCGGTTCCCCAGCCAACCACGCGGCGTACTGCCGCACACCCGTCGCCACGTCGACGAAGTCAACGTCGCAGCCAGACGCTCGAAGCGCCGTCAGATCTGCCTGGGTGTGAGCCTGGTATTTGCCGACGAGGGCCTGCGGGAAAGGGACGTATTCGATGAGGCCCTGGGAAACCTGCTGCTCCAGGCTGAGCGGCGCTTCGCCCCGCTGCGCGCGCGACGCGTTGATCGTCGCATGTGCGACGTCGTTGAACGGCTGCGCCCTGCCCGTGCCGACATTGAAGATGCCGCTGCGTTGCGGATTGCGCAGAAACCACAGATTCACCGCGACGACATCCTCCACGTAGACGAAGTCACGGGTCTGCTGCCCCGGGCCATAGCCGCCATACTCGCCGAAGAGCTCGACCTTGCCGGTCTCGCGCAGCTGCCCGAAATGATGGAAGGCCACCGAAGCCATCCGCCCCTTGTGCTGTTCCCGCGGCCCATAGACGTTGAAGTAGCGGAACCCTACGACCTGCGACCGGGCGGTGGGAAGGGCGCGGCGCACGATGTTGTCGAAGAGGAGCTTCGAGTAGCCGTATACGTTGAGCGGCCGCTCGTACTCGGCGGCCTCCCGGAACACGGTGCTGCCGCCGTACGTTGCGCCGGATGAGGCATAGAGCAGCCGCGTTCCCCGGCTCAGGCAGACATCCATCAGGTCCCGCGCGCAGCGGTAATTGGTGTCCATCATGTAGCGGCCGTTGTGCTCCATGGTGTCGGAGCAGGCCCCCTGGTGGAACACCGCATCGATGTGGCCCAGCTCGCCGAGCGCAAAGCGGTCGTAGAACTCATTGCGGTCGAAGTAGTCGCTGATTTTCGCGCCGAGCAGGTTGCGGAATTTCGCACCCTCGGTCAGGTCATCGACGGCGATTACATCATCGATGCCGATCGCATTCAGTCCGTGCAACAGGTTGCTGCCGATCATCCCCGCGGCGCCGGTTACGACCACTCTCATCCGAACAGCTCTTCGTAGCTCACCGTCGCGGTGCCGAACTTGCCGACGACGATGCCGCCCGCGCGGTTCGCGATGGGCATGGCCTCCCGCAGGCTCACACCGCAGGCCAACATCGCCGCGAGCGCCGCAATGACCGTATCGCCCGCGCCCGTCACGTCGAAGACCTCCCGCGCCTGGGCCGGCACCTGCAGGTGTCCGGAGGCATCGAACAGCGACATTCCCTCTTCGCTGCGGGTGAGCAGCACGCCATCGAAATGGTTGCTCTCCCGCAGCCGCTGGACGCGCTCCTCGAGCTGCGCCTCGGTCTTCCAGCTGCCGATCACCTGCGCCAGCTCCGCGCGATTGGGCGTGATCACCGTCGCGCCGGCATAGCGGCCGTAGTCGTCCCCCTTGGGGTCCACCAGCACCGGCTTGCCCGCCGCGCGGGCCAGCTCGATCATCCGTGGAATGTGCGTCAATCCTCCCTTGCCATAGTCGGAGAAGAGCACGGCATCGTGCTGCGGCAGCGCCCGCGCGAAATCCGACAGCATGTCGGCGAGCACCTCGTGGTCCGGCTGATTCTCGAAATCCACCCGCACCAGCTGCTGCGCCCGGCCGATGACCCGCAGCTTGACGCAGGTGAAGAGCTTGGGGTCCCTTCCCAGGATCACCTCCACCGCCTGGGTCTTCAACAAGCCCTCGAGGCGGCGCGCCGGCTCATCCTCGCCCACGACGGTGATCAGCGTCACTCCGGGACCGAGCGCCTTGACGTTCAAGGCCACGTTCGCCGCGCCGCCCAGCCGATGCTCCTCCCGGGTGACGCGCACGACCGGCACCGGCGCCTCCGGCGAAATCCTCTCCACCTCGCCGAAGAGGTACCGGTCCAACATCGCATCACCCACGACCAGCACCCGTGCCTTGCGCAGACGTGCCTTGAGGTCCGGCAATGCCCTGGCCTGCGCGGCGGGTGTCTTGCCCGCGCTCATGCCAGCCCCAGCTCCTCCTCGACCACGGCGCACAGGATGTGGCCGACGAATATGTGCGCCTCCTGGATGCGCGCCGTGGTCTGACTCGGCACCACCAGCGGCACGTCGCACAGGTCACGCAAGGCTCCGCCGCCCTTGCCGAGCAATCCGATCACCTGCACGCCGGCGCCTCTCGCCACCTCGGCGGCGCGGATCACGTTCCTGGAGTTGCCCGAGGTCGAGATCGCGAGCAGGCAATCGCCCCGCTGTCCCAGCCCGAGCACCTGACGGGAGAACACTTCATCGAAGGTGTAGTCGTTGGCGATGCACGTCATCGTCGAGGTATCGGTGGACAGCGCCACGGCCGCGAGCGGCCTGCGATCGTTGACGAACCTGCCCGCCAGCTCCGCCGCGATGTGCTGACTGTCGGCCGCCGAGCCGCCGTTGCCGCACAACATCAGCTTGCGCCCGCCGCGCAGCGCCGCGGCGATCAGGTCGCCCGCGCGCCCGATGTCCGCGGACAGCGGCGCGAGGCCCTCGAACAGCCGCAGGTGCTCCTGCAGCCCCCGCTGGAAGATATCGCTCAAGGGAGCTCAGTCCCCCTGCTTCCAGGCGGTCAACTGCTCAATGACCTTGCCCACTCCCGGCGCGACGGCATGTCCGCCGCCCGGGTCCTTCACCGCCGGCGCCAGCTTGTCGGTCAGCTTCTTGCCGAGCTCCACGCCCCACTGATCGAAGGAATTCACGCCCCAGACGACTCCCTGGGTGAACACCTTGTGCTCGTAGAGCGCGATCAGCTTCCCCAGGGTCGGGGGATCCAGCCGCTGGAACGCCACCAGCGTACTGGGGCGGCACCCCGGGTGCACCTTGTGCGGAATGAGCTGCTCGATGCGCTCCTTCGGCAGCTGCTGCTGGGTGAGATCGGCGCGCACCGCCTCCGCCGACTGCCCGTTCATGAACGCCTCCGCCTGCGCCAGACAGCTCGCGATGGCGAGATCCTGCTGCGCCTGATCGCCGCAGGACGAGCGCGCCGGCAGCAGGAAGTCGAGCGCCGCCCGCGGCGTGCCCTGGTGCAGCAGCTGGAAGAACGAATGCTGCGCGTTGTTGCCGGGCTCGCCCCAGATCACGGCCGCCGTCTGCCATTCGACCCGCCGGCCCTCGACGGTCACCGACTTGCCGTTGCTCTCCATCTCCAGCTGCTGCAGGTACGCGGAGAAGCGCTTGAGGCGATCGTCATAGGGCAGCACCGCGAGCGTCGGCAGCCCCTCGAAGTTGATGTTCCAGATCCCCAGGAGGCCCATCAGCGCCGGCAGGTTGTCGGCCCAGGGCGTCCTGCGGAAGTGCTCATCCATCTCGTAGCCGCCCGCGAGCAGGGCCAGGAACTGGTCCTTGCCGATGGCGATCGCGAGCGACACCCCGATCGAGGACCAGAGCGAGTAGCGGCCGCCGACCCAGTCCCACATCGTGAAGCGGTACTGCGGGTGCACGCCGAACTCATCCATCGCGCGGTGATTCACCGACACCGCCGCGAAATGCTCGCGCACGGCCTCCTCGCCCAGCTTCTCCTTCACCCACGCCCGCGCGGTGTGCGCGTTGGTCAGCGTCTCCAGCGTCGTAAAGGTCTTGGAGGACACGATGAAGAGCGTCGCCCGCGGGTCCGCGCTCTCGAGGATGTCCTCGAGGTGACAGCCGTCGATGTTGGAAACGAAATCGCACTTCGGCGCATCGATGGTGTAGGGGCGCAGCGCCTGCACCGCCATCGCCGGACCCAGGTCGGACCCGCCGATGCCGATGTTCACCACGCGCGTGAACGGCTTGCCGGAGCTGCCGGCGATGCGTCCAGCGCGCACGTTCTCTGCAAAAGTGAGCATGTGCTCGCGCTCCGCCATCACGACGCGCGCTATATCCGCACCGCCGATGTTCGCCCCCGGCGGCTGCCGCAGCGCGACGTGCAGAACCGCCCGTCCTTCGGTGGAGTTGATCTTCTCTCCGCGCCACATCGCATCGCGGTAGTCCTTCAGGCCCACCGCCTCGGCGAGATCCAGCAGCTTGCCGAGCACCATCTCATCGAGGTGTTGGCGCGAGAAGTCCATGAGGAGGCCCGCGCCCTGGCGCGAAAAGCGCTCGAAGCGTCCCGGGTCGCGTGCAAAGAGCTCGTGCGTGGCGACCGTGTTGAGCCGCGACGCATGGGTGGCCAGCTCCGGCCAGACGGGAGTACGGGGACCTGCGGCCTTCGGCATGGTGTGCTCCTCAGGCGGACTGCTGAGATGGGGCCTCGGCGGCCGTGTGGAAGCGCTGGATTGTACCGGCCACATGATCGATTTGCGCCGGCGAGAGCTCCGGGTAGACGGGCAGCGCCAGCACTTCATGGGCGGCGCGCTCCGCCTCGGGCATCTGCCCGCCGCGGTAGCCCAGGTAGCTGAAGCACTGCTGCAGGTGCAGCGGGATCGGGTAGTAGATCTCCGTTCCGACGCCGGCCGCGGCCAGGTACTGCCGCAATTCGTCCCGCCGCCGCACGCGGATCACGTACTGGTTCCAGACGTGCCGCCCGCCCCGGCTCCTCGTGGGCGTCACGAGCCCGGCCGAGTGCAGGCCCTGCAGGCGCTGGGCGTACTGGCGGGCATGGCCGTCCCGTGCCGCCATCCACTCACCCAGCGACCCCAGCTTTACGTTGAGGACGGCGGCCTGGATCTCATCCAGCCGGAAATTGCCCCCGATCAGGCTGTGGTGGTACTTGGGCTCCGCCCCGTGCACGCGCAGCACCCGCATGCGCTCCGCCAGTGCCGGATCGCTGGTGGTGCAGAGGCCGGCATCGCCGAAGGCGCCGAGGTTCTTGGTCGGGAAGAAGGAGAAACAGCCGATGTGCCCGATGCCGCCCGCCGAGCGCCCCCGGGCGTCCTGGGCACCGATCGCCTGCGCGGCGTCCTCGATGACGAAGAGGCCGAGGCGGCTCGCGATATCCATCAGGGCGTCCATGTCGCAGAGCTGCCCGTAGAGGTGGACCGGCATGATCGCCTTCACGCGCCCGCCGGTGGCGCGGTGAATCACCTGCCGGCTGCCGCCGTCGCCCCGGACTTCGCATTCCCGGGCGATGAACTCCTCCACCCTCGCGGGCGCGAGGTTGAAGTCGTCGGGGTCGATATCGCAGAAGACCGGCCGTGCGCCCAGGCGCGCGATGGTCCCGGCCGTGGCGAAGAAGGTGAAGGGCGAGGTGATCACCTCGTCTCCCGGTCCGATGCCGAGCGCCATGAGGGCGAGGAGCAGCGCATCGGTACCCGAGGAGACCCCGATGCCCTGCGCGCAGCCGCTGTCGCGGGCGAGGCGCAGCTCGAGCTCACGCACCTCGGCGCCCAGGATGAACTGCTGACTGCGGCAGACCCGGGTGATGGCCGCCTGGACCTCGGCCGCGATCTTCTCGTACTGCCGGGTCAGATCCAGCAGCGGAACCTTCATGGTGGGGGGTGTCACGGGGCGTACCTGCGGGCGTAAAAACCCTGATTGTACCCGCCCGGCCTCAGGACTTTTTATACCCGTAATACTCGCAGAACCAGTCGACGAACCGCCGCACCCCCACCTCGACCGGCGTCGCCGGCCGGTAGCCCACGTCCTGCGCGAGGTCCTCGATGTCGGCGAAGGTGTCCGGCACGTCGCCGGGCTGCAGCGGCAGGAAGTGCTTCTCGGCCTTGCGCCCCAGGCACTCCTCGATCACCTCGATGTAGCGCAGCAGCTCCACAGGCTGGTGATTGCCGATGTTGTAGAGCCGGAAGGGCGCGCGGCTGATCGCAGGGTCCGGTGCGCCACTGTCCCACGCTGGTGAGGGTTGCGCTACCCGCTCGCACGCGCGCGCAACACCCTCGGCAATGTCCTCGACGTACGTGAAATCCCGACGGTGATGTCCGTTGTTGAAGACGTCGATCGGCCGCCCTTCGAGAATGTTGCGGGTGAAGAGGAAGAGCGCCATGTCCGGCCGTCCCCAGGGACCGTACACCGTGAAGAACCGCAGTCCGGTGGTGGGCAGGTTGAAGAGCGAGGAGTAGGTATGCGCCATCAGCTCGTTCGAGCGCTTGGTGGCCGCGTAGATGGTCAGCGGATGATCGGCGATCCGGTGCGGCGAGAACGGCATGTCGGTGTTGGCGCCATAGACCGAGCTGGTCGAGGCGTACACCAGGTGCTCGACGCCGTTGTGGCGGCAGCCCTCGAGGACGTTCAGCGTCCCGGTGACGTTGCTGCGCACGTAACTGTGCGGGTCCTGCAGGGAATAACGCACGCCGGCCTGCGCGGCGAGATGCACGACGCGCTGGAACCGCTCGCGCGCGAACAGATCCTTCATGCCGCCGTCATCGGCGAGGTCCAGCTTCACGAAACGGAACCCGGGCTGCCGGTTCAGCCGGTCGAGCCGCGCTTCCTTGAGAGTGACGTCGTAGTACGGGTTGAGGTTGTCGAGGCCGACGATCTCGTGGCCGCGCGCCAGCAGGTTGAGGGTGGTGTGATAGCCGATGAAACCGGCGGCACCCGTGAGAAGTATCTTCATAGCCGCCCGTCGACTTCCGAGGCACGGAAGACGTGCTTGATGTCGTAGAGCACATGGTTCTTCCTGCAGAGGCGCCGCACGCCCTCCGCGCCCATGTCGCGGAACTCCCGGTGAGCCACGGCAACGACCGCGACGTCGTAGCGCCTCGGCGTCAGTGTCTTGATGGGCCGCAAGCCGTACTCGTGGCGGCACTCCTGCCCGTCGGCCCAGGGATCGTAGATATCGACCTCCGCGCCGTACTTCGCCAGCTCCCGCACCACGTCGATCACCTTGGAGTTGCGGATGTCGGGGCAGTTCTCCTTGAACGTCATGCCGAGCACCAGCGTGCGCGCGCCCTTGATGTGGATGCGCTTCGCCGTCATGAGCTTGAGGATCTCCCCGGCCACGTACAGACCCATGTTGTCGTTGACCCGCCGGCCGGCCAGGATCATCTCCGGGTGATAGCCGATCGACTGCGCCTTGTGCGTCAGGTAGTAGGGGTCGACGCCGATGCAGTGGCCGCCGACCAGACCCGGCCGGAAAGGCAGGAAGTTCCACTTGGTCCCGGCGGCGTTCAACACCTCTTCGGTGTCGAGGCCGAGGCGGTTGAAGATCAGTGCCAGCTCGTTGATGAGGGCGATATTGACGTCGCGCTGCGTGTTCTCGATGACCTTGGCGGCCTCCGCCACCTTGATGCTGGAGGCCTTGTGCGTGCCCGCGGTGATGATGGAGCCGTACAGCTTGTCGATGAACTCCGCGGACTCGGGCGTCGAGCCCGAGGTCACCTTCCTGATGGTCGTCAGCCGGTGCTCCTTGTCGCCGGGATTGATCCGCTCCGGGCTGTAGCCGACGAAGAAATCCCGATTCAACTTCAGGCCCGACTCCCGCTCGAGGATCGGCACGCACACTTCCTCGGTGCATCCCGGATACACCGTGGACTCGTACACCACCACCGTTCCCTTGCCGAGGGCCTTGCCGACCGTCTCACTCGCCTTGACGAGCGGCGTCAGATCCGGCCGCTTGTATTCGTCGATGGGCGTGGGCACCGTCACGATGAGGACGCGGCAGCGCTTCAGGCTGTCGAGATCCGTGCTGAAGGTCAGCCGCGCGGCCGACTTCAGCTCCGCCCGCGATACCTCGAGCGTGCTGTCGCGGCCGCTCGCGAGCTCCGCGATGCGGTGCGGCTTGATGTCGAAGCCGACGGTATCGAAATGCCTGCCGAACTCCACGGCGAGAGGCAGCCCGACATAGCCCAGGCCGACGATGCCGATGCGGCACTTGCGCAGATGAAACATGAGATCCTTAGGCGCGGTTTGCTTCGGGGACCGGGTCTTCCCCGGTGGTGGGCCAGAGGCAGCGCCCGCCGCTCGCCTTGGCTATCAGCGCCAGCATCTCCCGGTGAGCGCGCAGCTCCGGCTCGCTGGCGGCGATGACCCGAAGGGGCGCCGGCGGCCGCACCAGCGCGCGGATCTGACCCGCCCCGGCGACTGCGGAGCCGGACACGCTCTCCGTGAGGGCCAACGCACCCTGGCCGCCGGTCATCGCCAGGTAGACGTCCGCCAGAATGCGCGCATCGAGCAACGCACCGTGCAGCTCGCGGCGCGAGTTGTCGACGTTGTAGCGCCTGCAGAGCGCATCGAGGTTGTTGCGCTGGCCCGGATGCATCTCCCGCGCAAGCACCAGGGTATCGAGCACTCTGCAGAGCTCGCTCATCGCGATCGCGCGCTCCGCGCGGCGCAGCTCCGAGTCGAGGAAGGCGATGTCGAACTCGGCGTTGTGGATCACGAGCTCCGAGCCGCCGATGAACTCGAGCAGCTCGTCCACGACCTGCGCGAACCGCGGCTGGCTCGCAAGATCCTGACGCTGCAGCCCATGGACCGCCTCCGCGCCGAGATCGATGTCACGCTCCGGATTCAAGTAGCGGTGGAAGGTGCGGCCGGTGACCCGGCGGTTGAGCAGCTCGACGCAGCCGATCTCGATGATCCGGTGTCCCAGCGCAGGCTCGAGACCGGTGGTCTCCGTATCGAGAACGATCTGTCGCATGCGTCAAATATTATCAGCTATCGTGACGCCATGGCGTCGATGGCCTCGTTGGCGAGCCGGTCGGCCCGCTCGTTGCCCGGCACGCCCGCATGACCCGGCACCCAATGCCACTCGATGTCGTGGCCGGCGGCGAGCGCATCGAGCCGCTGCCACAGATCCTGGTTCTTCACCGGCTTGCGGTCGGCGGTGAGCCAGCCCCTCCCCTTCCACGCGCGCATCCACTCGGTGATGCCGCGCCGCACGTACTCGGAGTCGGTGTACACGCGGACGCGCACGGGACGCTTCAAGGCCTCGAGCGCGCGGATGACGGCCGTCAGCTCCATGCGATTGTTGGTCGTCTGCGCCTCGGCGCCGGCGAGCTCCTTCTCGCGGCCGCCGAAACTCAGCAGCGCCGCCCAGCCGCCCGGTCCCGGATTGCCGCGGCACGCGCCGTCGGTATAAATATCCACCGGGTCCGCGGTTCCTTCGGTCGTTATATTCACGTGTGCCTTTGCTGTAGCCCGCGCGCTAGCGCGGGCTGGGTTTGACGAGTCCGCCGAGCACTGCGGGACGCTCGCGGAATCGCGGACGGATGGGTGTCAGGGTGTAGATGCGCTTGCGGGCCTTGAGGAGATAGGCGTTGGCGGGCAGCGGATACGTGAGTCCCCGCCGCAGCATCCGGCCCGTGCCATAACCCACGTCCTGCCCCGCCGGGAGGCGGCCCCTCCAGGGACCCCGGAACAAATAATGCTGCGCCGATACCACTTCGTACCCGAGCAGCACCAGCCATTCGCGGATTCTTCGTTCGGAGAGTACGCGGCGCGTGCCCGGCGGGAAGCCGCTGCGGCTCCAGCGCGCGCGTAAGCCCCAGAGGCTCCATGGCCGAAACCCGAGCACGAGCAGCCGCCCTTCGCCGACGAGCACGCGATCCGCCTCGCGCACGATCGCATACGGATCGGTGGCGAACTCGAGGATGTGAGGCAGGAGCACCGCATCGATCGAATCGCTGACGATCGGCAGCTGGGTCGGCCGCCCGCGGATGTCGGCGCTTGACGACAGCCCTGGCGGCGCGAGGATGGCCTGATGGCGCGTGCGCGCGCCGGACAACAACTCCCTGCCCGAGCCCCATGCGCCGATCTGCAGCAATTCCCAGCCAAACACATCCTCGAGCGCCTCGCCGAGGAGCTGCGATTCCGCGGCAACGAGCGCATCGCCGAGCGGGCTCGCCCACCACGCGAGGCGCGCGGCATGCGGTTCCTGGAACTGGGATTTGTGCGCAGATGCCATGAAGTACTGGCAATAGTGTGAAGTTACCGGTTAAATTTCCGGTTCCGAGCCAGTAAGGTCGGATGACGGCACTCACTCCGGTGCCACTAGAAGTTAACACGCCTTCCAGAGGGTCGGGAACTTGACGGGAACATTTCGAGCCACTCGTATTGCGCTGCTCATTGCGGCGCTCGCGGCGGTTGCCGCCTGTGCGACGCGCCAGCCGCTGCGTCCCCAGCCGGCCCAGGTCGTCGCGCCACCGCCCGCTCCCGCCCCCGAAACTCCGCCGCCGCCCCCGCCGGCAGCGCAGCAGCCCGTCGTGGCCCCGGTCGAGTATGCCGATCTCTTCGCGCGGATTCGCGCCGGTTTCGTGCTTGCCGACCCCGATGCGCCGTCGATCGACCAGCAGCTCGACTGGTACGCGTCCAATCCGGACTACCTGCAGCGCGCCTTCGGCCGCTCCGACATGTACCTCTACTACATCGTCTCGCAGCTCGAGTCGCGGCACATGCCGCTCGAGCTCGCGCTGCTGCCGGTCATCGAGAGCGCCTTCCAGCCGTACGCGTACTCCCGCGCCAGCGCCGCCGGCCTCTGGCAGTTCATCCCCGGCACGGGCTCGCGCTTCGGCCTGAAGCAGGACTGGTGGTATGACGGCCGCCGCGACGTGGTCGCCTCCACGAACGCCGCGCTCGATTACCTGCAGGCCCTGCACGATGAGTTCAACGGGGACTGGCTGCTCGCCGTCGCCGCCTATAACTGCGGCGAGATCGCCGTGCAGCACGCCGTGCAGGTGAACGAGTCCGAGGGCCGCCCGATCGATTTCTGGCACCTGCGCCTGCCGCGGGAGACCGAGGCCTATGTGCCGAAGCTCCTCGCCATGAAGCGTCTGGTGGAGGATCCCGCGAAGTACGGGCTCGACTTCACCGCCATCCCCAACCAGCCTTACTTCGCGCGCGTGCTGACCCAGGGACAGATCAATCTGCAGGTCGCCGCGCAGATCGCCGGCATCACTGCGGACGAGGTCTACGACCTCAATCCCGCCTTCCACCGCTGGGCCACCGATCCCACCGGCCCCTTCTACCTGCTGTTGCCGGTCGATGCCGCGCCGGTATTCGAGCAGAACGTCGCCGACCTCACGCCCGATGAGCGCATGGGCATCGAGCACTACGAGGTCAAGCGGCACGACACGGTGTTTTCGATCGCGCGGCGCTTCAAGACGACCGCCGAGATCCTCCGCAAGCTGAACACGCTGCCCTCGGGGCGTCTGGGCGTGGGGATGGAGCTCGAAGTGCCGGCAACCGTCTATGTGCTGCCGGAGAACGTGAAGCTGGCGGCGGAGCGGGTGGATGGCCGCACGCGCTGGACCCGCCACTTCCGCTTCCAGGTCGTGCGCCGCGGCGACTCGCTGTGGGCGATTGCCCGCCGCAACCGCATGAACGTCCATACCCTGGCGCGGCTGAATGGCCTCTCGCCCGGACAGACGCTGCATCCGGGACAGCGGCTGCGCCTGGTCTCCAGCGCGCCCGCTGCAACCCGCTGGCGTCATCACCGCGGGCATTCCCAGTACTACGCCACGAGCTACCACTCGGGAGGCGGCGCGCGCCGCGTGGTCTACACCGTCCGTTCCGGCGATACGTTGTGGCGGATCGCCCGCCTGTTCCAGGTGCGGGTCGCGCAGATCCTCGCCTGGAACGCCATGAGCTCGCGCGCCCACATCCTCGCCGGCCAGAAGCTCACCATCCGCGTGGCTTCCGGCGGTTAGAGCCGCTGCCACGGACGGCCCGACCTGATTCGGTCTAAACTGCCTCTTTTCGGCATCGGGGCAGTTCGGCATGGGATTTCTCTCCGGCAAGCGCGCATTCATCGTCGGGGTCGCGACCGACCGCTCGATCGCATGGGGCATTGCCCAGGCGATGCATCGCGAAGGCGCCGAGCTCGCCTTCTCCTACGTCAACGACAAGATGAAAGAGCGCGTCGAGCCGCTGGCCCAGTCGCTCGGCTCCCGGCTCACGATGCCGCTCGATGTCACGGTCGACGGCCAGATCGACGCCGCGTTCGAGCTGCTGCAGCGCGAGTGGGGCAGCCTCGACATCGTGGTCCACGCCGTCGCGTATGCGCCGCGGGAGGCTCTCGCGGGCGGTTTCGTGGCCAGCACCAGCCGCGATGCCTTCCGGATCGCCCACGACGTCTCCAGTTACAGCCTCACCGCCCTCGCGCGCCGCGCGGCGCCGCTGATGGCCGGCCGGGCGGGGGCGGTGGTCACCCTCTCCTACCTCGGCGCCGTCCGCTCCATCCCGAGCTACAACGTCATGGGGCTCGCCAAGGCGAGTCTGGAGGCCAACGTCCGCTTTCTGGCGCTGGATCTCGGTCCGCAGGGAATACGGGTCAATGGCATTTCCGCCGGCCCCATCAAGACGCTCGCCGCGGCGGGTATCACCGGCTTTCGCAAGATGCTGGGCCGCGTCGCGGAGGTAGCCCCGCTGCGGCGCAACGTGACGCAGGAGGACGTCGGCAATGCCGCCGCATTCCTCTGCTCCGATCTCGCCGCCGGGATCACGGGCGAGATCCTTTATGTCGACGGCGGCTTCAACACCGTGGGGATGAGCTTTCCGGCTGAAGCGGAGAGCTGATCCCTACTGGAACGCGTCGGGGTTCTTGCTGACCTTGGCCGTCGCGCGCATCTCGGCCTGATAACCCTTCGCCGCGGCATCCCCATTGCGCTCGAGCTCTTCCTGCTCGATGGCCTGCTCCAGGTACTTGTTGGTTTGCCCGTTGCTGCGGATCTGGCTGACGGCGATCACCGCCGCGCCGCCGCTCTGCAGGGTCACGGCCTCGTACACCGGGCCACGGACCGGCTTGGCCGAATCGAACGCCGCCGACAGGATCTGCGCCGGGATGGACGGATCGCCGCGCCCGACGAACTTCGGCGGGTCGGCGGTGACGTTGAGGCCCTTCGCGACCTGATCGAAGGAAGCGCCTGACTGCAGCTGGCTGCGCGCGGCCTTCGCGGCCGCAAGCGCGGCGTCGGTCTCACGCTGCTTCTGCAGGGCAGCGACGATTGTGTCGCGCACATCCGCGAGCGGCTTCACGTGCGAGGGGTGGCGGGCCGCCACCTGGAAGATGACCATCCGGTCGTTGTCGAGGATGACCGGGCCGCCGAGCGTCTGGTCCGCAATGGCGTTGGCGCCGAAGACCTGGCTCTGCAGCGGCTTGGCCGCGCCGAGCGGCGCGCCGCCGGCGTCGCGCAGGAACTGCGGCGCTTCGCCGATCGTCAGGTTGAATTGCTTCGCGACGCTCGCCAGGGTCGCGCCCGGGCTCTGCAGGGCGTCCTGCAGCTGATCCTCGATGTCCCCGAAGCGGTTCGTGGCCTCGCTCTTCTGGATTTCCGCCTGCAGCTGCGGGCGCGCCTCGGCGAGAGTCTTGGTGCGCCCCGGTTGGATGCCATCGAGGCGGATGATGTGATAGCCGTACTGGGACTTCACCGGCCCGACGATGTCGCCCACCGCCTTGATGCCGAAGAGCGCATCGGCGAACGGCGCGACGAAGCCGGTGCGGTCCATCCAGCCGAGACTGCCGCCGTTCTGCGCCGAGCCCGGATCCTGCGAATACTTCTTCGCGAGCGCGGCGAAATTCTGTCCGGACTTCGCCAGCGCGAGCACCTGGTCCGCCTGCTTCAGAGCCGCGGCGGGGTCCTTGCCGAAGGGGATGAGAATGTGGCTGGCCTCGCGCCGCTCCGGGATGACGAAGCGGCTCTTGTCCTTGTCGTAGGCCTTCTGCAGATCGGCATCGGTGACCGTTTCGGTGGCGGCGACCTGCTCCAGAGTCAACTGTGCGTATTGCAGGTCCACCGATTCGGGCACCCGGTAATCGGCCTGATGGGCTTTGTAGTACGCCTCGATGGCAGCCGGGTCGACCGGGGCATCGCTCTTGTAGCGGTCGGCGGGAAGAATGGCGTACTGAACCTCACGCTCCTCGTCGAGCAGCGCCTGCGAGCGCGCGGCCTCCGCCGGCGTCACGAAGTCCGAGGTGACGATCCCGTTCAGCAGCTGGATGCGCCGCAGGTCGCTGCGCTTCTGGTCATAGTACTGGTCTTCCGTGTAGTGGTTCTCCTGCAGGATTTCCCGGGCGATCTGCGGGGAATACTGCCCGCCGACCTGGAAGGCGGGCTCGCTGCGCACGGCCGCGACCAGCTCGGGTTCGCTGACGCGATAGCCGAGCTTCTCCGTCCGCTGGGACATCAGCGCGTCGTCGATCAGGCCCTCGAGGACCTGGTCCTGTACACCCTTCTGCACGGCCGCCGGAATATTGCCGCCGAACTGCTGTTGCAGCTGAGCCTGCTGGCGCAGCCAGGCGTTGTGCGCCTCGTCCAGTGAGATGGTCTGGCCGCCCGCCTCGGCCGCATAGCTCGAGGTGCTGAAATTCAGGTTGACGATACCGTAGGCGCCCCAGGCGGCAAAGACGAGCGCGAGCGCACCCAGGATGCTGTACCACAGCCATTTGTGGGTATCGATGGTATCGGTGATTTTCTGCAGCATGGGCAGGGCGCGGCCAGAAATGGCGGAGCGGACGGGACTCGAACCCGCGACCCCCGGCGTGACAGGCCGGTATTCTAACCAGCTGAACTACCGCTCCGACTTGGGGGGGCGAATCCTATAGGACGCCCGGTCCGCTGTCCACGAGGGCGGGGCTCGCGGACCCCCGCGAAGGCCACCCCCGGACGCGCGGTCTGTGATCTACGACAAGCGCGGCAAGGACCCGGTCATGCTAGCGTCCGGGGGTTCAGCCGGCCATCCGGGACCGGCCGTTTGGGCGCACGCGTCAACCTGGAGCGCGTCGGAGCGCTGAATGAGGTTTGCCGGGACGATTCTTCCGGGGGAATTCGGAGGACGAGATAGATGAAAGCGTTCGGCTCGAGCCTCCCCGTTGCGCTCGCGCTCGGGATTTCCCTGCTCGCCGGTGAGGCGATCGCACCCGCCAGGGCGGGCCTCGGGAGCACGGTGGCGTCGGTGCAGTCCGACCGGGTCAGCATGAAAGGGCAGCTTCGCACCCGGTCCGAGGCGGGCTACGCCGTCGAGGATATCACGGGCGCGAACGGCACCGTCGTCAGGGAGTACGTATCCCCCGCGGGCATGGTGTTCGCCGTCAGCTGGTACGGTCCGGCGATGCCCGATCTGCGGCAGACCTTCGGCGGCTACTTCGCGCAATTCCAGGCTGCGGTACAGGCGCGGCGCGCGCAGCAGCCCCATCCGCGCGGACACAATCATCTCGAGATTCACACCCCCTCGCTGGTGGTGCACGCCTTCGGACACATGCGCCAGTACTTCGGCGTCGCCTACGTGCCTGCGCTGATGCCCGTGAATCTCTCCGTCTCCGACCTTCACTAGACCCAGCGAGGGATCAGGTGCGCAAACTCATCGTCGTCGGTCTCGTACAGGTCCTCCTCGTCCTCGGCGGCTGCGGCGGTGGCGGCAGCGGCTCCATCGCCAGCAAAAGCACCGGCACCGGCACCGGCGGCGGCGGCGGCACGGGGACGGGCGGCGGTACCAATGTCGTTGCAATGATGGTCGACGCCGGCCCCAACACCTCGAGCCCGGATGCGGACACGCCGTTCATCACGGTCACGGTGTGCGCGCCCGGCAGCACCACCAACTGCACGCAGATTCCCAACGTCGAGGTCGACACCGGCTCCTATGGGCTCCGGATCATTTCCACCGCGCTCTCCTCCGGTGTGGCCGCGGCGCTGACCCAGGAAATGGCGGCGGACAACCAGCCGCTCGTCGAGTGCACGCAGTTCGTCGACGGCGTCAGCTGGGGACCGGTCAAGCTGGCGGACGTGCAGATCGGCGGCGAGTCGGCCAGCAACATTCCGATCCAGGTGATCGGGGACTCGAGCTTCGAGAGCGAGATTCCCTCCGGCTGCCTGTCCAATGGCACCGCGGAGGATACCGTCACGGCCTTTGGCGCCAACGGCATCATCGGCCTCGGGCCCTTTGCGTCCGATTGCGGCAGCGGCTGCCAGCTCTCCAACGCCGGCTACGCGCAGGATCCCACGTACTACGCCTGCCCCGCGGGCGGCACCTCGGGCAACGAATGCGCGGCCACCGGAGCCACGACCGACCAGCAGGTCACCAATCCCGTGGCCGAATTCACCTCGACCGGCGACGACAACGGCGTCATCGTCGAGCTGCCGTCGGTCGCCGATCCCGACGGCACCACGACGGCCACCGGCTCCCTGGTGTTTGGTATCGGTACGGAGGGCAACAACGCCCTGGGCAGCGCAACCGTGCTCACCGGTGACGACTACGGCGACATCACCACGGAGTACGACGGCCAGTCACTGCCGTATTCCTATCTCGATACCGGCTCCAACGGCTACTACTTCGATGCCCAGAACACCAGCTCGATTCCCGACTGCACGAGCACAGGCGGCTCAGGCTCGGGCTTCACCAGCTCGTGGCTGTGCCCGACCACGGAGCAGACGATCAGCCTGACGAACATGGGAGAGAACGGCGCGAGCTCCACCGTCAGCATCCACATCTACAATGCCGACACGCTGTTCGACGAAGACAACGGCACCTACACCGCCTTCGACGACCTGGGCGCGGACACCGGCTCGCAATCGGCATTCTGCAGCCAGAACTACCAGGTCAGCGGCGACTGCTACTTCGACCAGGGCCTGCCGTTTTTCTTCGGTCGGAACGTTTATGTTGCAATCGCCGGCGCCAACACGCCCGGCGGCGAAGGCCCGTACTTCGCTTATTGATTGGCGCAAATCGCTCCCGGCGATTTGCGCGGCCAGCCATCTGACTCGTTCAGCCTCGCGGCCCGGGGAACGGCCCCGGGCCGCTCAATCATCTGCTTTCGGCGGACTACGGATTGAGGTCCACCGCCGCCAGGCCGGCGCGGCGCAGGCGCACGTTCAGCTGGCGGATCTCCGTCTGAGCCTGGTGCCAGGCGCGGTCGGTCTGATCCAGGGCCTTCGTTTCCACCTCGAGTACCTGTGTGTCGGCGGGCGTGGGCGCCACGTCGGCTGATTCGGCGTCGGCTTCCATCGCGCTGATGCGGCCGCTGATGGCGGGCGGGTCCGTGTCGCCGTGTTGGGCCGCCGTCGCGTCGCGGAGCTTTTCGACGGAGCGCAGCAGCGAGCGATCGCCGCGCCCCGCGGTCAGCCGGTGCGCGAGCGACTCGAGATCGTCGTGCGCGGCCTTCTCTCCCTGGTACAGCGTGTCCGCGCGCTCGAGCGTCGCGCAGAGCGACTGGCTGAAGGCGAGCAGCGCGCTCAGGTCGGCGCTGCTCGTGTGAACGCGCGGATCGAGCTGCACGACCAGGGGCGCCCGGTACTGCTGGCCGTCGACCGTCAGCACGGCGCTGTAGATGCCGGGGAGCGCGAACGGGCCCTCAACGGTCATCGGGGTGTCCTCGCCGAACACGGCCCCCATGCCGTATCCATAGAAGATCGCCTCCGGACGCGCATAGCGTAAATTCCAAACGAAACGGTGCATGCCGGGGGCGCTCGAGAGCCGCTCGGCCGGCCGCAGCCACTCCTCGTCGAAGTAGCGGACGGCCGCGACGCGCTGCGGCGTCTCATCGGAGGCGAAGCGGCGCACGAGCTGACCGGTGAAGTTGTAGATCTCGAGCGTCACCGGCCCGTGCGTGTCCTTGCCCAGCCAGTAGTCGATCACCGCGCCCTGCGGCGGATTCAGTCCTTCCGGCGTCTCCGGCGGCAGCGGGGTGTCCTTGTTGTTGTTGGAATGAACACGCCAGGCGACCGGCGGCGCGAACAGATGCGCCGGCGCGCCCAGCACCGCCTCGGTGAGCTGACGCAGCGGTGTCACATCGTCCAGAATCCAGATGGCCCGGCCCTGGGTCGCGGCGATGAGGTCGTTGCCGTGCACCAGCAGGTCGTTCACCCGGGCATGCGGCAGATTGAGCCGCAGCGACCGCCAATGGCCGCCGTCATCGAGCGAGACGTACACGCCTTCCGACGTGCCGGCGTATAGAAGTCCGCTCCGCACCGGATCCGCGCGAACCACCGGCACGTCCTCGCCGGCCGGCAGGCCCGTGTCGACTTCCGTCCAGCTCGCGCCGTAATCATGGGTGCGCAGCACGTGCGGACGGAAGTCATCCTGACGATGATCGTCCACCGCAACGTAGGCCGTCGCCGGATCGATCGCCGAGGCATCGATCGTGCTCACCTTTTCCCAGGGTTTCAGCGCCGGCGGCGTCACGTTGCTCCAGTGTTGGCCGCCGTCGCGCGTGAGATGGATCAGGCCGCTGTCGCTGCCCACCCAGATGAGGCCATCGCTCCTCGGCGAGGGCGCGATGGCGCTGATCACGCCGTAGCCGCATGCCACCGCCTCTGCACCGGCCACCGGACCATCGCAGTCGCCGCCATCGCCCTTCTTGCCGGTGAGATCGGGTGAGATGACGTCCCAATGATCACCCGTGTCCGTGGAGCGGAAGAGCACCTGTGCGCCGAGCAGGAGCGCATGGGGCGTGGTGGGAGTGAACGCGAGCGGCGTCACCCAGCCGTAGCGATACTTCACCTTGGTCGGCGGTGCGCCATAACTGTTGACGGGCCAGGGCGTAACGTTGGCGACCTGTCCCGTGCTGCCGTCGTAGCGGGATACCCTGCCGCCCATGCCGCTGCCGATCACCAGGTTGGGATCATCGGGATCCGGCAGCATGTAGTCGCGCTCGTCGCCGCCGACCGGATGCCAGTCGCGGAAGGTGATGGCGCCATAGTCGCTGCGGCTCGCGGTGCCGATGGTGCCGCTGTCCTGCTGGCCGCTGTAGATCCAGTACGGAAAGTGATTGTCGGCGGCGACGTGATAGAACTGACCCGTCGGCTGGTTGTACCAACTGCTCCAGGTTCTACCGTCATCGACGGTGACCACCGTCCCCTGATCCGACGCCACGATCCAGTGATCCGGATGGTCGGGGTTGATCCACAGGAAGTGGTAATCGTCGCCGCCGGGCGCGCCTTTGATGATCGTCCAGGTCTTGCCGGCATCGGTGGAGCGGCGGACCGACTGCCCCGCCGAGTACAGGACGTCCGGATTGCGCGGATCGACCGTGATGCGTGAGAAGTACCAATTGCCGAAAGTATCGGCGTCGTCATTCACGCGCTGCCAGTGACCGCCGCCGTCATCGGACCGCCAGACGCCGCCGTTGGTGGCCGAGGCCACGGTCGCGTAGATCCGCGTGCCCTGAGGAATGTGCGTGACCGCAAGTCCGATGCGTCCCAGGGCATCTTGCGGCCAGCCGTTGCCGGCGAGCCGCGTCCAGGTGACCCCGCCGTCGCTGGAGCGGTAGATCGCGCTTCCGGGACCCACCGGCGGCTCGAAGTAGCTCAGCCAGGGACGCCCGCGCATCTGCCAGGCAGCCGCGTATAGGAGGTTGGGATTGGTCGGGTCCGCCGCGAGATCGACGACGCCGGTGTCGTCGTTGATTGCCAGCGCATGCGCCCAGGTCTTGCCGCCGTCCGCGGAGCGGTAAATCCCGCGCTCCGAATTCGGTCCGAAGATGTGGCCTAGTGCCGCCACGACCACGACGTCCGCATTGCGCGGATCGACCCAGATCCGGCCGATGTCGCGGGTGGCCGCGAGACCCACCGACCGCCAGGACTTGCCGCCATCGGTGGACTTGAAGACGCCGCGGCCCCCGGCGACGTCATAGCGCGGCGCGACCTGGCCGCTACCCACGTAGATCGTATCGGGAGCAGACGGCGCAACTGCCAGCGCTCCGATAGCCGCCGGCAGGTCATTCCCCACCGGACGCCAGGTCCTGCCTGCATTGGTCGTCTTCCAGATGCCCCCACCCGCACCCGAGAAGTAGAACGTGTCCGGGCTTCCCGGCACACCGGTGGTCATCGTTGCCCAACCGCCGCGGAACGGCCCCACGAGGCGCCAGCTGAGCTGCGAGTAGGCGGCGCGCGGCAGCTCCTGAATCCCGCCCATCGCCGCGCGTCCCTGCGGGAAAGGCACCTGCGCCGCGGCAGCGATGCCTTGCGCCCGCGCGGGCAGTGGCCCGGCGGCGAGGAGCACGGCGGCCCCCAGCAAAAGGCTCACGGTCCGCGGCGCGAGCGATCGGCAATCGGTTGCGGTCATGGGTGACCCCCCAGAAATGAGACCGGTAACCATACCGTAATCAGCGGACCGCCGCCGCGACCCTGGTCGCGCCCGTCTCTCTCACTGGCCGCATCAAAGCGGCACGATGCCGACTTTGCGCCAATATAAAATAGCCCGCTTTACGGTAACGAAGGCGCGCGGCTCGATATGTTCCACGTCATCATTCTCGCCATCGTCCAAGGGCTTGCAGAGCTTCTGCCGGTCTCGAGCTCCGCGCACGTGATCGTCGCGGAGAGGCTGATGGGCATGGATCCCTCCGCGCCGGACATGACGCTCCTCCTCGTCATGCTCCACACCGGCACCATGCTCGCGGTGATCGTTTATTTCTGGCAACGATGGCGGCGCGCGTTCTTCAGCTCCGTGCCGGAGTTCAGGAATTTCGCGGTCGCGATCATCGTCGCCACGCTCCTCACCGGCATCGTCGGCGGCGGCATCAGCGAGTTCATCGAGAAAGTGCTGATGCGGCGCGAGGCGCATGCGTGGGTCGAGCAGCTCTTCAACCGCCTGGATCTGATCGCCGGCGCGCTGGCCGCCGCGGGGTTGTTCATTCTCTGGGCGGGAGTGGTGGAGAATCGCCGGCGGCAGCCCGCCGCAGCGCTCGCGCTGACACCGGCGCAGTATTCCTCGATCGGCGCCGTTCAGGGGCTCTGCATTCCGTTTCGCGGCTTCTCCCGCTCCGGCGCCACCATCTCGACCGGGCTCCTCGGGCGCGTGGCGCGCAGCAGCGCCGAGGATTTCAGCTTCGCGCTCGCGGTCGTGCTCACACCGCCCGCCGACGCGCGCGAGATCTGGCGGCTCTATCAGTCCCAGCACCATCATCTCGCCGGCATGGCGCCAGCGGTGATGCCCAGCGTCGTCGGCGTAGTCTGCGCGTTCATTGCCGGGCTGCTGGCGCTCAAATGGCTCAGCCGCTGGCTGGAGACGGGCCGCTGGCACTTCTTCGGCATCTACTGCCTCTTCGCGGCGGCCGTCGTCGCCTACCTCCACCACAGGGGCTTCTAGCCACATGAGCGATCTGTCAGCCTTCCCCATCACCCGCAGGTGGCCGCCGCGATTTCCCGACCGCCTGCAGCTCTACTCGATGACGACACCCAACGGGGTGAAGGCCTCCATCATCCTGGAGGAGACCGGCCTCCCCTACGAAGCGCACCGCGTGAGCTTCGATGCGCAGGACCAGCTGTCGCCCGAGTTCCGCTCTCTCAACCCCAACAACAAGATCCCCGCCATCCTCGATCCGCAGGGCCCGGGCGGCAGGCCGCTGCCGCTGTTCGAATCCGGGGCCATCCTCCTGTATCTCGCGGACAAGACCGGCCGCTTCCTGCCGCAGGACCCCGCCGCCCGCTATGTCGCGATCGAATGGCTCATGTTCCAGATGGGCGGCATCGGCCCGATGTTCGGTCAGGTCGGATTCTTCAACAAATTCGCCGGCAAGCACTACGAAGACAAGCGCCCGCGGGATCGCTACGTCGCGGAGGCGAAGCGCCTGCTGCGCGTGCTCGACGACCAGCTCGGCAAGCACGCCTGGATCGCCGGCGAGGAATACACCATCGCCGACATCGCCACCTTCCCGTGGGTGCGCAATCTCATCGGTTTCTACGAGGCCGCCGACCTCGTCGGCATCGCGGACTTTCCCAACGTGACGCGCAGCCTCGCGGCATTCCTCGCGCGTCCCGCGGTCGCCAGAGGGCTGGAAATCCCCAAGAGCGCCTGAGCCGTGAGCGCCCGCTCCCTGATGGTGCAAGGCACCACGTCGGATGCCGGCAAGAGCACGTTGGTCGCCGGCCTCTGCCGCGTGCTGCGCCGGCGCGGCGTTCGCGTCGCACCGTTCAAGCCGCAGAACATGGCGCTCAACAGCGCGGTCGGCAGCGACGGCGGCGAGCTCGGGCGCGCCCAGGCGCTGCAGGCGCAGGCCGCGGGCATCCTTCCCACGGTCGATCTCAATCCGGTGCTGCTCAAGCCGAGCACGGATCGGCGCTGTCAGGTCATCATCCACGGGAAAGCCGTCGGGGAGATGGGCGCCTGGGAGTATCACGAGTTCAAGCGCCGCGCGCGCGAGGCCGTTCTTGCTTCCTATGCGAGGCTGCGCGAGTCGTACGACTTCATCGTCGTCGAGGGCGCCGGCTCGCCGGCGGAAATCAACCTGCGCGAGGGCGACATCGCCAACATGGGATTCGCGGAGACTGTCGATTGCCCGGTCGTGCTCGTCGCCGACATCGACCGCGGCGGCGTGTTCGCGCACATCGTGGGTACGCTGGCGCTGTTGAGTGACAGCGAGCGCAACCGCGTCCGCGGATTCGTCATCAATCGCTTTCGCGGCGAGCTGTCGCTGCTGCAGCCGGGGTTGGATTGGCTCGAGCGGCACACGGGCAAGCCGGTATTCGGCGTTCTTCCGTACCTGCAGGGGCTCCGTCTCGACGCCGAGGACGGCATAAGCCGCGAGGCTCCGCCGCCCGCTGCCGGCTCGGGCGACAGGTTGCGCGTGGTGGTACCGGTCCTGCCGCGGATCAGCAATCACACCGACTTCGAGCCGCTGGCGCAGCATCCGCAGGTGGAGCTGCGCTATATCGGCGCCGGGGCGTCACCGCCGCCGGCCGATCTCGTCATCCTCCCCGGATCGAAATCCGTCCGCGCCGATCTCGAGTGGCTGCGGGCCGGACAGTGGCCGGGGTACCTCGAGAAGCACCTGCGTTACGGCGGCAGGCTGCTCGGGATTTGCGGCGGCCTGCAGATGTTGGGTCGAACGATCGCGGACCCGGAGGGTGTCGAGAGCGCCCCGGGCGAGAGCGCCGGGCTCGGTTGGCTCGATCTCGACACCGTACTGTTGCCGGGCAAGCGCCTGTGCAATGTCGCGGGCCGTCTGCTGCCCGGCAATGAGCCCGTGACAGGCTACGAGATTCATGCGGGCCGAACACACGGGCCGGCACTCGGCAGGGCGGCGGTGCTGCTGGAAGACGGCACGCCCGACGGGGCGATCTCGGATGACGGCCGCATCATGGCCACCTACCTGCACGGAATCTTCGAGCAGCCGGGCGCCTGCGCGGCGCTGCTGCGCTGGGCCGGCCTCGCCCGGCCGCTCGAGATCGATCACGCCGGGCGCCGCGAGCAGATGCTCGACCGGCTGGCGGACACGATCGAAAGCTCGTGCAGCCTCGACCGGCTGCTGTCAGCAAGCTGAGGCGTCAGCGGCTCCGCTGCGCTCCGGACGGGGCGATTCGGATGTGCGATGGCGCACCGTCCGCCCCGGCAACCTGGCCCTATACTCCCGGGGGCAGGAGGAAGGCATGAAGCGGAATGAGCCAGAACGACGGGACTGAAAGCGAGCGGCGGTATCGCGCGGTCTTCGAGAATCCATTCGATCTGATCGCCATCCTGGACGCGGTGCGCGACGCCCGGGGCACGATCGTGGACTGGCGCTACGGCGATGCGAACGCCAACTGGATGCGGTCGCTGCGCCTGCCGCGCGACCGGGTGGTCGGCCGGACGGTTGGCGAAATCATGCCGGCACGCGCCGCCGAGCTCATACCGCTGTACACGCGCGTACTCGCGCACAGCCGCACGGAGCAGCACGAGGAGCGCATCGGCGAGACCGACCTCCTCGTCAGCCTGTTTCCGATCGGCCGCAACTCGATCGTCACATCGGCCGTCGACATCAGCGCGCGCATCCGCGTGGAGCACGAGGTCAGGCGGCTGCTGGAGGTCAATCGCGCCGAGCGCGAGTGGCTGTCGGCGGTCCTCAACTCCATGACCGAGGAAGTCTATTTCGCGGACTCGCGCAAGCGCTATACGTATGCCAATCCGGCCGCCATGCGCGAGTTCGGCCACGAAACCGTGGAGGGCGTGGACATCAGGAAGATCGTCTCGCAGCTCGAGGTGCTCCGTCCCGACGGCACGCCGCGGCCCTTCTCCGAAGCGCCACCGGTGCGCGCGCTCGCCGGCGAGGTCGTGCGCGATGAGGAGCAGATCGTGCGCATCCCGCGCACGGGACAGCTCCGCCATCGTCAGGTGAGCTCCGCCCCGGTTCGGGACAGCGGCGGAGCGATCATCGGCTCGGTATCCGTGGTGCGCGATGTGACCGACAGCCGGCTGCGGGAAAAGGAGCGGCAGGAAACCGCGCGTCAGCGCGAGCTGTTGATCTCAACGCTGGCGCACGAGCTGCGCAACCCGCTCGCTCCGCTGCGCACCGGCGTGGAGTTGCTGCGCAAAGTCCGCGAGCAACCGCAATTACTGGATACCCTGCCGTCGATGATGGAGCGGCAGATCCGTCAGCTCGTCGAGCTGATCGACCGCTTGCTGAATGTCTTCCAAGAGCGTCCGGCAGGGAGCGAGCAGACTCTCCGAAAATAGTGTGGGAATGAGTAAGCGCCGTGCGTCTGACGACACACCTATAATCGTTCGACGTCCTTCAGAAACCCTCAGCGCATGCGTCGGCGGCGGATCAGGGTCAGGGCCACGCCGGCGAGGCCCAGGGCGAGCAGAGCGGGCGTGCCCGGCTCGGGCACGGTGGAGGAAGAAGTCGTGAACAGGAAATTGCCGCCGAGCCAGGCGCCCATGAAGCCGTCGTTCTTGTTCGGGAACGAGAATGACTCCGTCTCGGAGTATTCGTCGGAAATCACCGTGATGTCGGGATTGAAGCTGCCCGAGCCCTCCTGATCGGTATCGAGCGAGCTGGCGTCGCCGGTGTCATACGACCCGATGATGTAATCGGTACCCGCCGTGAGCGCGAAGGGTGTGACCGCCTGATAAGCGAAGTCTCCCTGGATGTTGGCCGCCGACCCCGCGGGCACCGTCACGGAAAGGAGCAGATCGCCCGAGGTATCCCAGATTCCGACCGTGCCGGCACTGGCGAGACCATCGCCGGTGTCGACGAACGTGCCGAGCGAGGTAATGGACATGTTGACGTTGGGTGCGAATTCGAAGCCCAACGTGTAGGGAGCGCCACTGTAGATCTCTCCCGGCGTCGTCAGATTGACCGCGGCCTGATCGGCGCGCGCCGGCAAAGTCGACATCCCGATCGCAACGGCGGTGACCAAGCACTGGAAAGAGACCGCCCTGCCGGTTCGATGCACGCCGTTGTCTGCTAGCGTCCGGCATGGACGGTAGCGTCAGGTCAGAACATTAGCCCCGACGAATTGACACCGGGTAATCGCGGGGTAGACTGCGCGTCGTAAATACCCCCTGGCGTTCCGATAGGGACACCAGGTGAAAACAAAGGGTGCTCCCAGGAGCTTTCTGGGAGTGCCTTTTTTTTTGGCTCGCTTCTGGGACAGCATGAATGCCGCACATCAGGCGTTGGCGGGCGAATGAATAATGAGGCTACCAGTGGTCTCTCGCAGCACGGCAGTAGTGCTGTCCATAGCATCACGCATTCGATTCTCATCCTGCGCGGGCAACGCATCATCCTCGATCGCGACCTCGCCGCGATCTACGGCGTCACCACTAAGCGACTGAACGAGCAGGTCAAGCGTAATGCCGACCGATTCCCCGAAGATTTCGTCTTCCAGCTCACGCACGAGGAGACCGAGCTTTCAAGGTCGCAAATTGCGACCTTGGAGACCGGCCGCGGCCAGAACATTAAATACCGCCGCTACGCCTTTACCGAGCATGGCGCCATCCAGGCCGCCAACGTCCTGAACAGCCCGCGAGCGATCGCGATGGGCGTCTACGTCGTGCGCGCCTTCGTGAAGCTGCGCGAACTCCTGGCCTCGAACAGGGAACTGGCTCGCCGGCTCGATGAGCTCGAGGACCGTATCGAAAAAAAGCTTGCCGCCCACGATGAGGCGATCACCGCCATCCTCTCAGCTATCCGCCAGCTCATGAACCCACCTGCATCCAAGCGCCGGCCGATCGGATTTACCGCCGATTTCGAAGAGAAGTGAACCCGGCGCGCCGCCTCGAGGTGGTGGGTGCTGACGTCAGTGCAGCGTCATGTTCTTGAATCCCACTCAATTCAGTGCATCCAGCACGGCAGTCTCGAACGTCGAATTGCCGGCGATCGCCATCCGCTCCGACGCTGGAAGTAATCAGTTGCGAGACGGGCAGGCGGTGCGGAGAGCCTTGATCGAGGCCTCTTCTAAGGCGTTCCTCTGCAGCGCTGGCCACGCGTCTGGACTTGACCCGCTTTCGTGGACACCCCAAGGTTCGTTTTGGAGGCGTTCACGATGGCAGACAAATCGGTCCGGTACACCCCGCAGTTCAAGCGACAAATGGTCGAGCTGGCAC